>WBZR01000582.1_pt1 | contig 56437 bp, 57 predicted proteins | sample 5204231 | NCBI WGS metagenome assembly WBZR01 (sample SAMN12412403, study PRJNA552823) | activated sludge metagenome | isolation source: activated sludge from anammox sidestream of wastewater treatment plant... | place: USA: Virginia | collected 2017-08 | reverse complement strand
CATGACCGCGGCCATCCTTGGAAAAAAAATCGGCATGACGCGCGTGTTCGCCAAGGACGGCGCATCAGTTCCGGTGACGGTGGTGCAGGCCGGTCCGTGCCCGATCCTTCAGGTGAAGACGAAGGATAGCGACGGGTACGAGGCCGTTCAACTGGGGTTTGAGAATGCGCGGGCAAGCCGGAGCACTCGCCCGCAGATTGGTCATGCCCTTGCGGCGAAGACGGTGCCACAGCGATTTGTCCGGGAGATTCGGTTGGCGAATCCGACGGAGCAGAAGGCGGGTGACGTCGTCACGGTAGAGTTGTTTGAGTCAACCGAAGTGAAGTATGTAGATGTGGTCGGCACGTCGATCGGCAAGGGTTTTCAGGGCGTCATGAAGCGTCATGGATTTAAGGGACAGCCGGCCTCGCACGGAACCGAGCGGAAGCACCGCTCGCCGGGTGGCATCGGCTCCTCCGGCAATCGCGGCCTTGGACGTTGTATCAAAAAGGGCAAGCGCATGTCGGGTCACATGGGGCACGAACGCTGCACGGCCCGCAATCAGAAGCTGGTGATGATCGACAAGGATCGTAATCTGCTTCTCATTCAGGGGACGGTCCCTGGTCCGAAGAACGGATACGTGATCATCTCCAAGGCGAAAACGAAGGGTTAACCAACGGACAGGTCGTTCGGCGAGAGCCGGGACGACCTTTTTAGATGTAGTGTCGCTATGATCGAGATACCCATTCTGAATACGAAGGGCGAGCAGGTTGGCAGCGAGAAGCTGGACCCGGAGCTCCTTGGCGGTCGCGTGCGGATCGACTTGCTGAAGCAGGCGGTCGTAACGTACCGCGCGAACCAACGTCAGGGCACGCACAAGACGAAGACTCGTGCGGAGGTGCATGGGTCGTCGCGAAAGCTGTATCGTCAGAAGGGGACTGGTCGCGCTCGCGCCGGTAACCTGCGAACACCGGTTCGCGTGGGCGGCGGACATGCCTTCGCCAAGACGAATCGAGATTACTCGAAGAAGCTATCGAAGAACATGCGTCGGCTGGCTCGGAATTCGGCGATTCTGGCAAAGGCTCAGGCGGGCACCGCGGTGATCCTGACCGGACTGACGCTAGACGCGCCAAAGACGAAGACGCTTGCGTCCGTTCTGCGAGCGACAAAGTCGGATCGCGGGGCGCTGCTCGCAGTGTCGGCGGTTGATAAGAATCTGTTGTTGTCGGGACGGAACATTCCGGGGTTCTGCTTGAAGCAGGTATGGGACATGAACGCCCATGAAGTGCTGCGGGCGCGGCGTCTTATGTTTACGCCGGAAGCGTTTCAGTCGCTGACGAAGGATCCGGTATTGGGCGGTCGCGCGGCCGTGCAGGGGTAAGGTGGAGCGATGGATATCTACCACGTCATTCGCAGGCCACTGGTCACAGAGAAGGGGACTCACCAGAGTCGCCAGTCGTACGGTGCATCGCACACACGGCCAGGCCGCGGCGGCGCATACAGCTTCGAGGTTCATCCGTCCGCAAACAAGATCGAGATTTGCGACGCGATTGAAAAGATTTATGGCGTCAAGGTTCAAAGCGTTCGGACGAGCGTCTGTGCGGGCAAAAAGCGTCGCACGCGGTTTAAGTTCGGCATGACTCGGGAGTGGAAGAAGGCGGTGGTGGTTCTCAAGCCCGAGCACCACATCGATTTGTTCTAGGGAAGTAATTGACTCGTCGCTAGTGCGACGAATTAGACAGGTTCGTGCGACATGGGCGTAAAAATTCATAAGAAGACGACTCCCGGCCGGCGGCAGTCGAGCGTCAATGATTTCGCCGAGTTGACGTCGCGGAGTCGTCGCCCGGTCAAGGCGCTGGTTCGGCCGTTGTCGAAGACCGGTGGTCGAAACAACCAGGGCTTCACGACATCGCGATTTCGGGGCGGCGGCCACAAGCGGCTGTACCGTGTGATCGACTTTAAGCGCAATAAGGACGACATTGCGGCCGTGGTTGAGGCGATCGAGTACGATCCGAACCGCAACAGCTTTATCGCGTTGCTGAAATATGCAGATGGTGAGCTACGATATATCCTTGCCCCCAACGGCCTGACGGCGGGGACAAAGGTGATGAGCGGCTCAAAGGCTGAGCCTCAGGTCGGTTGCGCGATGGCGCTGAAGGACATGCCGGTCGGCCTGGACATTCACAATATTGAGATCATCGCCGGCCAGGGGGGCAAGATGTGTCGGACCGCCGGTGGGACGGCGCGCTTCGTTGCCAAAGAAGGCAATTGGGCGACGATCATTCTGCCTTCGGGGGAAATGCGGCAGGTGCGAGCGGATTGTCGCGCGACGATCGGCCAGGTCGGCAATGCTGACTTTAAGAACATCGTGTACGGAAAGGCGGGTCGTCGGCGGTATTTGGGCCGACGGCCGCATGTTCGCGGGACGGCACAGAATCCGGTCGCCCATCCGCTGGGCGGCGGCGAAGGACGTAGCGGCGGCGGACGTCATCCGTGCAGCCCGACGGGCAAGTTGGCCAAGGGTGGTCGGACGCGTAACCCGCGACTGAACTCGAATCGACGAATTCTGCGGCGGCGAAAGAGTCGTCGCTATGGACAGGTATCATTGCCGCGGCGCAAGTAAGGCTCGCAAGAAACTGGACTGAAGGATTAGGGCGCGAAACGTATGGGACGCAGCTTAAAAAAGGGACCGTTTGTCGATCCTCGGCTTTATGAGAAGGTCGAGAAGGCAATGTCAATGGGCAGTCACGAACCCATCAAGACGTGGGCGCGGCGCTGCACGATTCCGCCTGAGTTCGTTGGTCGCACGTTTGATGTGCATAACGGCAAGATATTCAAGAAAGTATTTGTGACGGAAGACATGGTGGGACACAAGCTGGGCGAGTTTTCTCCGACACGGACCTGGCGTGGCCACTCCGGCGTGAAGAAGGCTGACGCGGACGCGAAGAAGTAAGTGATTGGGTAATCCAATGGCGAAATGGACCTCCATACATCGATATGCCCGGATCAGCCCGCGGAAGGCTCGGCTGGTGACTCAGCTCATCGCCGGTCGCCCAGTGGACGACGCGCTTGATCTGCTGAAGTTCACGCGCAAGCGGGCGAGCGTTTTGATTGACAAGGTGCTCCGCGCAGCGATGGCGGACGCCGACGAAAAAGAGGCCAACGTTCGAGGTCTTTTCGTGCACGAGGCTCGGGTGGACCCGGGCCCGATCATTAAGCGGTTTCAGCCGAAGGACCGCGGTCGGGCACATGCAATCATGAAGCGAACGAGCCACATCGTAGTGACGGTGGCGGAAGGACCGAGGAAGTAATCCAACATGGGACAGAAGGTTCATCCAATTGGATTTCGGATCAGCGTGACCGAGGACTGGCGTTCCAAGTGGTTCGCCCCGAAGGCGGCCTACGCGGAGTTCCTGATTGAGGACTTTAAGATTCGAAAGCTGATTCATGAGCGGCTGAATCGAACGCCGCCTTATGCCGGTTGCTCGGGCGTTCAGATCGAGCGCACCCGCAATGAGGTCAAGGTTCAGGTGGCGACTGCCCGACCGGGCATGGTCATCGGTCCCAAGGGCGCGGAAGTGGACAAGCTTCGCGAGGCGTTGGAAGACCTGATCGATCGCAAGGTGAGCGTGAACATCAAAGAGATCAAGAATCCCGATCTCGATGCGCAGCTCATTGCATTGGATATTGCCGAGCAGTTGAAGAAGCGGGGTAGTTTCCGCCGCGTTATGAAGATGCACTGCGAGGCGACGATGGCGGCTGGGGCGCTTGGCATCAAGATTATCTGCAAGGGGCGTCTGGGCGGTGCGGAGATGTCCCGCCAGGAGACGCAGAAGCTGGGATCGATCCCGCTTCAGACGCTTCAGGCGCACGTGGATTACGGATTTGCCCAGAGCTTCACGACATACGGGGCGCTTGGCGTGCGAGTTTGGCTGCACCATGGGTCCTACCGCGATGAAGCGCATAACGAGCGTGTGGCTGCCGGCACGGCCGGCGACAACGGCGGACGCCGGCCTCGCGGTCCGGGCGGAGAATAGACGAAAACCTCCTCGCCGCGAGCGCGGCGTGGAGCGATGGATAGGGAGTCAGTGACATGGCACTCATGCCGGCGCGAGTAAAGTTCCGCAAGCATCAGCGCGGCAAGATTCACGGGAACGCCACGCGTGGCAACACGGTTGCCTACGGCGATTTCGGCTTGCAGGTGTTGGAGCCCGGCTGGATTTCCGGCAGGCAGATCGAGGCGGGGCGCATGTGTGCGTCGCACTATCTGCAGCGGCAGGGTCGGGTGTTTATCCGCATCTTTCCGCACAAGAGCGTCTCCAGCAAGCCGTTGGAAACGCGCATGGGTAAGGGCAAGGGTGAACCGGATTACTGGGTTGCCGTTGTGAAGCCCGGGACCGTGCTGTTTGAGATCGGGGGCGTTCCTGAGGACGTAGCCCGGCAGGCGCTCTCGCGAGTTTCGAGGAAGATGCCGTATCGCTGTCGATTTCTGAAGCGGCGACACGGACTGTAAGCGACAAAAGGGTATTTAGGCTGGCTCGAACGCATCGGGCCGGGACCGGCGAAGATGAAGATAAACGAAATCCGGGATATGAAGACCGAAGAGCTGCACGCGGAGCTGGATCGCCTGCGCCGGCACCTGTTCGATTTGCGCAGTCAGCGCGTCACCGAAAAGCTGGAGGACCCTTCCCAGCTTCACAAGACCCAGAAGGACATTGCACGGGTCTTTACGGTGCTCAACGAGCGCGGCGAGAAGGATATCGAGCAGAAGCAGTATCACATGGAGTCCGCGGGAACGGCCGCGAAGGCGACTCGATAAAGAATGGACGAGGACGGATCAGCCATGACGGATGCAGCAAAGAGCGATCAGACTTCGGTGCGCAAGGCCCGGCGAGCGCGCCTCGCAGTCGTCGATAGCGACAGCCGCGACAAGACGATCAAGGTCCGGATCGATCGTCTGGTGAAGCACGCGAAATATGGGAAGTATCAGCGTCGTCGCAGCGTGATTCATGTTCACGATGAGCAGAATGAAGCCAAGGTGGGCGACGTGGTGGAAATTGTTGAGTGCCGGCCGATCAGTAAGTCAAAGTCGTGGCGGCTTTCAAAGGTCGTGCGTCGGGCAGTGCAGGCATAGCGGAGCGAGTTTTCCATGATTCAGTCGGAAAGCGTCCTTGATATAGCAGACAACACCGGCGCGAAGCGGGCGTTGGTGATTCGCGTACTGGGCGGATCGACTCGGCGCCAGGGCTTCACGCGCCGAACCGCCTCGGTCGGCGACGTTGTTGTTTGCAGCGTGAAGAAGGCGCTACCCAATAGCGACTACATCGTGGGCAACAACCGCAAGGAACGAGCCCAGCGACGAAAGGTCAAGTGCGTCATAGTTCGAACGAAGTCGCCGGTGAAGCGGCGGGACGGCAGTTATGTCCGTTTCGACTCGAACGCGGCGGTGATTATCGATGATGATCGCAACCCGAAAGGCACTCGCATTTTCGGAGCCGTTGCCCGCGAGCTTCGCGACATGGGATTCATGAAGATCGTCTCGCTGGCGAGCGAAGTGGTCTAAGTCAGCGACGGAGTGAGACAGGCTTATGGCGGCGAAAGTACGAAAAGGCGATCGGGTCGAGGTGATCTCAGGGGATCACCGCGGTGAGCAGGGCAAGGTCCTGCGAGTCGATCCCGACAAGCAGCGCGTGGTGGTCGAAGGCGTGAATCTGGTCTATCGCCACATGAAGCCGAGCCGTCGGAGTCCGCAGGGCGGCCGTATCCGCAAGGAAGCATCGATCCATGTTTCCAATGTGTTGCCAGTGGATCCGAAGACGGGTCGCGGCAGCCGGGTTCACATGGAATTGGAGAAGTCCGGCGGCAAGATTAAGTCCAAGCGTCGGGTGACCAAAGGGGGCACGGCCCTTGAAGACGTTCGCGGCGCGGTCAAGAGTTGAAAGTGAATTAGGGCGTGGTCGCGTAGAAGCGCGGCTGCGAAACGAACATGGCTCGGCTTTACGAAAAGTATAAGAACGAAGTTCTTCCCGCATTGCAGAAGGAGCTCGGGCGAAAGAACCGGCTATCGATTCCGCGGCTTGAGAAAGTCGTGGTCTCGATGGGTCTGGGCAAGGCGACCCAGGAGAAGAAGCGATTGGACGCGGCGGAGAAGGAGCTGACTCAGATCGTCGGCCAGAAGCCGATCATTTGTCGCGCGAAGAAGAGCGTGTCGAATTTCAAGCTCCGCGAGGGACAGCCGATCGGCCTGAAGGTGACGCTGCGGGGCGCGCGGATGTACGAGTTTCTGGATCGCGTGATCGCGGTCGCGATTCCGCGTATTCGCGACTTTCGCGGGCTGTCGACGAGCAGCTTCGATGGACGCGGCAACTACAGCATGGGTTTGACGGAACAGACTGTATTCCCGGAGGTCGACGCCGACAAAGTGGAATTTCAGCAGGGGATGAACATCACGGTTTGCACGTCGGCGCGCGATGATCGCGAGAGCCGGCAATTGCTGACCATGATAGGTCTGCCGTTTCGGAAGGACGAGAAGGAATCGTAAAGAGGCGACAGTGGGCCCGGCGCGCAGCGTCGAAGCCGGGACGGTGGGCGCAGCAGGAAAGCGACGAAGCCTATGGCCAGAAAATGCTGGATCATCAAAGCGGCGCAGAAGCCGAAGTTTCAGGTTCGAGCCTACACTCGATGCCAGGTGTGCGGTCGCTCCCGGGCGGTGTACAAGAAGTTTCGTTTGTGCCGCCTTTGTTTCCGGCAGATGGCACTGGAAGGAAAGATTCCCGGCGTACGAAAGGCGAGCTGGTAGCTCGCGCCGGGATGTCTGAGGAAAAGACAGTCGTAAGTATGAGGCAAACACAGCATGTGGACTGATCCGATCGCCGATCTCCTGACACGCATTCGTAACGGGCTGCACAATCGCGCCCGCAGCGTGACGGCGCCTTATAGCGGCGTCAAAATGGCTGTTTGCCAGGTTCTGAAGGAAGAAGGCTATATCAGCGATGCCGAGCGGATCGAGGGCAAGCCCTGCGATCAACTGCGAATCACGATGAAGTACGGTCCGCGAGGCGAGCAGGTCCTTCAGAGGATTCGCCGGGAGAGCAAGGCCGGTTGTCGCAAGTACGTCAAGGTGGACGAGATTCCGAAGGTACTTAACGGACTGGGTATCGCGATTGTTTCGACCAGCCACGGTGTGATGAGCGATCGCAAGTGCCGTCAGCAGCGTTTGGGCGGCGAGTTGATTTGTACGGCCTATTAGGCCGCGTGGAGCCTCGATGTAAATCGGGGCGATGACAGGATACAAGAGTCATGTCACGTATTGGAAAGAAACCCATCACCCTGCCGTCCGGCGTCAGCGCGGACTTAAAGGGCAGCATGATCACGGTCACTGGTCCGAAGGGATCGGCTTCGTGGTCACATGCGGCCGGGGTGTCGGTCAATGTAGAGCCCGGCAAGGCGATTGTCGTGACGCGGGCATCGGATGCTTCCAAGCATCGGGCGCTGCACGGCACAACACGGGCGCTGATTCAGAATATGGTCACGGGCGTGTCGCAGGGCTACGAGCGGAAGCTGGAGATTTACGGGACCGGCTACGGCTGTGCGGTGAGCGGCAAGACCCTTGACCTGAACGTCGGTTACTCGCACCCGATCAAGCTGGATATCCCTCAGGGGATCAAGGTCGCAGTTGAGGTTGGCCAGACCAAGGGTGATGAGACGCCAGCGAAGCTCACCATCAGCGGGACTGACAAGCAGACGATCGGACAGTTTGCCCGATCGATCAAGGATGCGCGTCCGCCCGAGCCATATAAAGGTAAGGGTGTTCGCTATGCAGGCGAACAGATCAAGCGGAAGGCAGGCAAGGCCTTCGCCGGCGCCGGTGGTTGATGACAAGCATTGGCAAGATTTCAGGTTGACGAGTCATGAACGCGAGAGCACTCAAGAACGAGAGAATGTTGCGGCGCAAGCGTCGCGTGCGCCGTCGAATCTTCGGCACGGTGGAGCGGCCGCGGCTGAGCGTCAGTCGCAGCATCAAGCACATCAGTGCCCAGTTGATCGACGACGTGAGCGGCAAGACGCTTTGCTCCGCAGGGACGAATTCGAAGGCACTCGCCGGACAGGCCAAGAACGGGGGCAATTGCGCCGCCGCGGCCCTTGTCGGCAAGCACCTTGCCGAACAGGCACGGATGCACGGGATTCGCGCGGCGGCATTCGATCGAGGCGGACGACGGTATCACGGGCGACTCAAGGCGCTTGCCGAGGCGGCACGGAAGACAGGGTTGGAATTCTAGTACGGGCGGCGGCGTGATCCGGTAAGCGTGCCGGAGTCCGACGATCGACCGAGAGCATGGTGTGACGGATGGCGAGATATCGAAGAGGAGCCGCGGAGCAGGACGGACCTGGCTATGACGACAATGTCGTCAAGGTCTATCGTTGTTCCAAGGTGGTCAAGGGTGGGCGCAGGTTTTCGTTCGCGGCGCTGGTCGTCGTGGGCGATCGCAATGGCCGGGTCGGCGTCGGCTACGGCAAAGCGAACGAAGTGCCCTCGGCAGTTGAAAAAGGCCGCAAGCAGGCCATTCGAAATCTTCATCCCATCCAACTGCACGGTTCGACCATTCCGCATTTCGTGGAGGGTCGTTACGGCGCCAGTATGGTCAAGTTGTTGCCGGCGAGCGCTGGAACCGGCGTTATCGCGGGTACAAGTGTTCGCGCCGTGCTCGAGCTGGCCGGCCTGCACGATTGTCTGACAAAGGTCTACGGCTCGACGAGTCCGAAGAACCTCGTCAAGGCGACGATCAGAGCGCTAGGCATGCTGCGGGAACGCGCGGCGGTCGAGCGACTTCGCGGCGTAAGCCTTGTCGGTAGTTGATCAGTAAGAAAGAGTCAGAGATGAACATCACTGAAATTACAACTCGAGCCGGGGCAAGACCCAAGCGGAAGCGCGTCGGTCGCGGGCCGGGCAGCGGACTCGGCAAAACATCCGGCTATGGCCATAAGGGCCAGGGATCGCGAAGCGGCGGTCGCGGCGAGCGCGGACTGCTTTCCGAGGGCGGCGTATTTCCACTTTTTCGGCGATTGCCGAAGGTGGGATTCAACAACAAGATTTTTCGCACCGAATACCAGGTCGTCAATCTCCGCGATCTTGAGACGCGATGTGAGAGCGGGAGCCATGTGACGGCTGCGAGCCTCGAGGCGCTTGGACTCATCCGCGATCGAACCGCTCCGGTCAAGATCCTGGGCGAGGGCGAGATTCAGAAGAAACTGACGATCGAAGCTCAGCGATTCAGCGTGTCTGCCGCAAAGAAAATCGAGGCGGCCGGAGGCACCATCAAGCGGCTGGGCGCACAACCTAAGAAGAAGTTCGTTAAGCGTCCGGCGTGGTTGAAGGCGAAGGAAGCGAAGGACGCTGAGCAGGCCGAGGGCGCAGCCAAGGGCAAGGCCGGCGGCAAGAAGGATAAGGGCGAGAAAAGCGCCAAGGCCAAGCCCAAGACTGAGGGCGAGGCAGATCAGGGATGATGTGATTCACCGTCGGCCCGCGAGCGATCGGCTGCGAGGCCGAATCGGCGCCGGGTACGGTATTGCGAGACAAAGATGCTCAAGGCTTTTTTTAACATCTTCAAGGTCGCGGACCTGCGGAACAAGATTCTGTTCACGCTGGGCATGCTCGCGATCTATCGCATTGGGTTCTACGTTCCGCTGCCGGGCGTGGATCAGCCTTCGTTGTCTACGCACTTCAGCAATATGGGCAGCGGCGGAGCAAGCGGCGGTGTGCAGCAGCTCACCGAAGCATTCGCCATGTTTACCGGCGGAAATCTGCAGCAGAGCACGATTTTCGGTCTGGGCATCATGCCCTACATTTCCGCGTCAATTATTTTCCAGCTCCTTGGCACGGTTATCCCCGCCCTGGAGAAGCTGAAGCAGGAAGGACAGGCGGGTCAGAAAAAGATTCAGGAATACACGCGATATGCGACGGTCGGCATCTGTTTTGTTCAGGCGGCATTTTGGCTGAAGTACGTCCAGGCATCGGGTCTGGTTTACAGTGAGTTCAGCGATTTTTCGGCGAGTTTCTGGCCGACGACGAGTTTCTGGCTGATCGGTTTGAGCACGATGACCGCCGGGACTGTGTTCCTGATGTGGCTCGGCGAACAGATTGATGAGTACGGAATCGGCAATGGCGTCAGCTTGATCATCATGGCGGGAATCGTGGCCCGAATGCCGAACGCCGTGATTTGGGTTGCTCAGAACGCATCGATGGACGTAAGCGGTGATGCCCAGATGGGACCGGCGAAGATCGTGTTCCTGCTGATGGCATTTGTGGGCGTCGTCGCCGGATCGATTCTTATCACGCAGGGTCAGCGGCGCATCCCGATCCAGCAGGCCAAGCAGACGCGCGGTCGTCGTGTTTGGGGCGGCCAGCGACATTATCTTCCGCTTCGCGTCAATCACGGCGGCGTCATGCCGATCATCTTCGCCAGCAGCTTGATGATCTTCCCCAGCCTGATCTTCGATTGGTTGTCGAAGGTCTTCCCGGATGTCGGTTTTCTGGGAATGATTGCCAGCGAATTCAATCGATCGGGATTTATTTACGCACTGGTCTTTGTGGTGATGGTCTATTTCTTTGCCTATTTCTGGACCACGGTCCAGTTTCAGCCCAAGGAAATGGCCAACAATCTTCGGGACTACGGCAGCTTCATCCCGGGCCTTCGTCCGGGGAAGCGAACGGCGGACTATCTTGAGACCGTCATGACGCGAATCACCTTTGTCGGCGCCGGCTTTCTGGCGGCGATCGCGTTGATTCCTCAGATCATCGCGGCGGCGATGGAAATCCCGATGGACGTGTCCTCGTTCCTGGGAGGCACCGGCCTACTGATTGTCGTGAGCGTGGGGCTCGATCTTGTGCAGCGAATTGAGGCGAACTTGATCATGCGGAACTACGGCGGCTTCCTGGGTGATGGCAGCGGTGCTCGGATCAAGGGAGCTTATGCGTGATTGTCGTCTTGTTAGGTCCGCCCGGTGCCGGGAAGGGAACTCAGGCGGTCAGGATCTCGAAGACCTTCGGATTGCAGCATCTGTCCAGTGGGGACATCCTCCGGGCGGAGCGTAAGGAGATGACGGAACTTGGCCGGAAGGCCCAGGATTTCATGGATCGCGGCGATCTGGTTCCAGATGACTTGATCCTCGCCATGATGATGGATCGGATCGGTCGTCCCGGTGCTGCAAAAGGGTGCCTGCTGGACGGTTTTCCCCGGACAGTCGCACAGGCGGAGGGCCTGGACGAGAGACTGTCGGAGCGCGGCGCTAAGATTGATATTGTGGTCAACATGGAAGTTGACGACGCGGAAGTGACCCGGCGTTTGACTGGTCGGTGGTCCTGCCCCACGGATGGGCGGATCTATCACGAGATGTTTTCACCGCCGGGCAAGGCCGGGGTGTGTGATGATTGCGGCACGGCGCTGACGCGACGAAAGGACGACGAGCCTTCGGTCGTGGCGCAGCGGGTCAAGACGTACCACGCCGAGACCAAGCCGCTGGTGGCGTATTATCAAGCCCGCGGGCTTCTTCGGCCGGTGGATGCAAGCGGCACAGTGGACGCGGTGACCGCATCGATTGAGAAGGTCTGTCGAGCGAAATGAGAGAGTCGACTGTTGAAAAGCGTGACTCTCGAACGAACGGGCTTCGGATGGCCGTGCTAAAGAGCCCGCGAGAGATTGAGCTGATGCGCGCCGCCGGTCGCGTCGTTTTTTCGGTGTTGCAGAGGCTCCGAGAGACAGTCAAGCCCGGTGTAACGACGGGTGAGCTGGGTCAGATCGCGGAAGAGATGATTGTAGCAGCGGGCGGAGTGCCGCTGTTCAAAGGCGTGCAGACGCCCCATACGAAGTTTCCTTTTCCATCGGCGATCTGCGCCAGTGTGAACGAGGAAGTGGTGCACGGGATACCGGGCGACCGGGTTCTGAAGGAAGGCGACATTATCAGCGTCGATTGCGGCGTGTTGCTTCGCGGCTATTGCGGCGATTCGGCTACGACGCTGGCCGTCGGTCGCATCGATCGGGAAACGCAGCGGCTGTTGGACGTGACCTCGGGCTCGCTGGAGATTGCGGTTCGCGAGATGAAGCCGGGGCGCTGGTGGAGCGAAGTCGCCACGGCGATTCAATCGCACGTGGAGAGCGCCGGGTTTTCTGTGGTTCGAGAGTTTGTCGGCCACGGGATCGGCCAGGAGATGCACGAGGAACCGAAGGTTCCGAACTATTCGGATCGCAAGCAGCGGAAGGACGATTTCCGGCTGGAGCCGGGATTAGTTCTGGCAGTCGAGCCGATGGTCAACGCCGGGGGCCGCGAAGTGAAGAGCGGCGACTGGACGGGTTGGCCGCAGGTGACAAAGGACGGGCGTCCGTCGGCTCATTTTGAGCATACGGTCGCAGTGACAACGACGGGTGTGGATATTCTGACCGACGGGAGGTAGTCCCGTTTCGGGCAGTTTTGTTTTGAGATCGGCGGGAGATTCGCCGGGAGCGAGAGATCATGAAAGTTCGCAGCAGCGTTCGCCGCATATGTGAGAATTGCAAGCTGATCAAGCGAAAGGGCGTTGTACGCGTCATTTGCTCGGCTAATCCGCGGCACAAGCAGCGGCAGGGATAAGGGCATGGGACGGCTGATGTCCGTCCCGGGAGAAAAGCGCGATGCCTCGAATAGCTGGTGTTGATATTCCGAACGAGAAGCGGGTTGTTGTGGCCCTCGGCTACATCTACGGGATCGGTCCGAGCAACAGCAAAGAGCTGCTTAAGGAAGCCGGAATCGACGAGAACGTCCGAGCGAAGAACCTGACCGAGGACGAGATCAGCCGGATCGCCTCGATCATCGACCGCAATTACGTGGTTGAGGGACAGCTTCGCCGGAAGATCACTCAGGACATCGCCCGGCTCAAGGATATTCAGTGCTATCGCGGCCTTCGACATCGTCGCGGTTTGCCGGTTCGTGGACAGCGGACGCGGACGAACGCGCGAACGCGGAAGGGACCGAAGAAGACGGTTGCGGGCAAGAGGGGCGTGAAGGAACTTCGCAGCTAAAGAGATCGGGCGTGAATCGTCCCGAGGAGAGCAGAACGAGTGGCAAAGTCAGCAGGCAAAAAGAAAATCCGTCGGAATGTGGCGCGTGGCATCGCGTTCGTGAAGGCGACCTTCAACAACACGATGATCACGATCACGGACGTGAACGGTGAAACCCTCTGCTGGCAATCGGCCGGCACGGTTGGTTTCAAGGGAACACGCAAGAGTACGCCCTTCGCGGCGCAGCGCGCCGGCGAGTCGGTGGCGTCGGCGGCGCGGAAGTTCGGTGTGACGGAAATAGAGGTTCGCGTCAAAGGCCCCGGCAGCGGACGTGAGTCGGCCATTTCGGGCCTGCAGTCCGGCGGCCTGCGGATTCAATCGATCGAAGACGTGACGCCCCTGCCGCATAACGGGTGTCGTCCGGCACGAAAGCGGCGGGTCTAAGCGAGAGGTATTGATAAGGCTATGGGTAGAAATTTAGGTCCAGTATGTCGCATGTGTCGCCGGGAGGGCATCAAGTTGATGCTCAAGGGTTCACGCTGCGAGAGCGCGAAATGTCCGATGGAAAAGCCGTCTCGCAACGCGCCGCCCGGCGCGGGCCGGGCCTTCCGGAGAGGGACCAGCAGCGAATACGGCAAGCGCCTCCGCGAGACGCAGAAGGTCAAGCGGTATTACGGTCTCTGGGACAAGCAGTTCCGACGCTATTTCGAGCGATCGCAACATAGCACCGAGAACACGGGTATCGCCCTACTCGGTCTGCTGGAGCGGCGACTGGACAATGTCGTGTGCAAGCTGGGCTTTTCTCCATCGCGCAAGGCGGCGCGCATCGCGATTGGTCATAACCATTTCATGGTGAATGGACAGCGGGTGAACAAGCCCGGTTATCTGGTGCGGGTGGGCGACAAGATTTCGGTGCAGAGGCGGGATGAGAGCCAGAAGTATGTTCGCTCATTCTTTGATCTGGATCCGAACCGCGCGGTGCAATCCTGGCTGCGGCTGGACCCGGCCAAGCTTGAGGCGACGGTCGAGGCGATGCCGGCGCGCGATGACGTGCAGATACCGGTAGAAGAACAACTAGTGATCGAGTTCTGTAGTCGATGATTTGTGCGGAAGAAAACATGAGTGACGTCCTGGCGCCCGCGGCGGATGTGCAATCGGCGCGGCCCGATGTTGTCGGCCGGACATCCGGCGGCTGGTCGTCCTTTTCCAGGGAGGTCAATGCGATGCGAATAAGGTGGCGAGGTTTGGAACTCCCGACGCGCGTTCTGCGGGACGAGTCGGCGAGCACGCCCACGTATGGAAAGTTCATGATCGAGCCGTTTGAGCGCGGCTTCGGTACGACGGTGGGCAACAGCCTTCGTCGAATCCTGCTGTCGAGCCTTGAGGGCGCGGCAGTCACGCACGTCAAGATCAAGGGTGCCGAACACGAGTTCACGACACTCCCTGGTGTTCTCGAGGACGTGACCGTCCTGATTCTGAATATCAAGTCGCTCGTGGTTCGCCTCAACAGCGATGTTCCCAAGACGATGCGGCTGGCCGTTAAGGGTCAGGCCGGCAAGCAGGTTCAGATTCGCGCGGCGCAGATCGAGGCAGACGCCGGGATTGAGCTGATCAACCCCGACCAGCACATCGCCACGCTGAACGACGCGGTGGATTTTGAGGTCGAGATGACCGTCGGACTGGGTCGCGGATACGCGACGGCCGACGATCACAAGATCGAGGGCGAGGACCAGATCATCGGCATTGTGCCGGTGGATTCGGTTTATTCGCCGGTCATGCGTGTTCGCTATCGCGTGGAAGATACACGCGTGGGTCAGCGCACCAACTACGATCGACTGGTGCTGGAGATCTGGACCAACGGAACGCTGGCGCCTGAGTTGGCCCTGGTCGAGGCGGCGAAGATTCTGCGCAAGCACCTCAACCCGTTTGTTCAGTATTTTGAACTTGGCAGCGGACTGGCGGTCGCCGGCGCGGAGTCGGACTCGGTTTCATCCAGTTCCGGCGTTCGTGCGGACCCGAGTCTTCTGGCTCAGCCCATTGCGTTTCTGGATTTGTCCGTTCGGGCGAGCAACTGTCTCCTCTCGGCGAATATTTCGACGGTCGGAGAACTGGCCGCCAAGGATGAGGCCGATCTTCTTCGACTTCGAAGTTTCGGCAAGACTTCGCTGCGAGAGGTGAAGCGAAAGCTCTCCGATCACGGCCTGTCGCTTCGGTCGGAGATGGGCGTCGATGTCGACATGAATGAAGAGGATGACGAATCGGAATTCGAGCAAGAGGGTTCCATGGGCTCGTTCGGTAGCTCGCCTGTCAGCTCGGGCATCTCCGGCGGCATGACGCCCGGGTCATTCGCTACCCAGCCATCGGAGTCCGACCCTGCCGACGCGTCCCGGGGAAACCCCGGTTGAAACCCTGCGGCATTGGCTCTGGCGAGAGTGCGGTGGAACGAATTGGAAAGTTGGTGAAGGACCATGAGGCATAGACTAGCAGGACGACATCTTTCGCGGAGCCCGTCGCACCACAAGGCGATGCGTCGGAATATGGCGCAGAGCCTTTTTCAACATGGCGAGATTGAAACGACGCTGACGAAGGCAAAAGAGATTCGTCCGTTTGTCGAGAAGCTCATTACGCTGGCGAGGAAGAACACCCTCCACAGCCGGCAGCGGTTGATCGCGCTACTGAATGACCGCGCGGCCCTCTCGCAGGATGAGCAGGAGCGCTACGACGCCATGAGCAGCGCCCAGCGCGAGCGCGTCCTGACTTCGCGGTCCGGCCGGCGTCACCGCACGGGTCAGGTTCCCGCCAGCTACAACAAGAAGACCTATACCTTCGTCGCCAAGTCGGTGATTCACCGGCTGATCAACGACGTCGCGCCGATGTTCAAGGATCGACCCGGCGGCTATACGCGGATTATTCGATTGGCGAAGCGGCGCATCGGTGATAACAGCGATCTCGCCATCCTTCAGCTCGTCGGAAACGAGACGGCTACGGCCGGGACGCCGCGCAAGCCGGCCATGCCTCGCCGACAGACCGCGGCCGGCCGCATCCGTGCCCTTGAAGGCAAAACCAGCCCCAAGAAGTCCGCTTCCGGCAAGGGCGCCAAGGCGGAGCCCAAGGGTGCGGAAGGGGAGTCGGCGGCCGAGTAGGCTTGCCGCCCAGCACATTCGTGGAGCTTGCCCGTGAGCGCGAACTGCATTTTTTGCAAGATCGCATCCGGCCAGATTCCGTCCCTTCGCGTGTTTGAGTCGGATGACGCCGTGGCGTTTCTCGATATTGCGCCACTCGCGCCGGGGCATACCCTGCTTATTCCAAAGTCACATTGCTCGAGCCTGTTGGAGGCATCGCCCGAGCTTCTTGGCCGGTTGACGATGCACCTGCCGTCGCTTGCTCGAGCGGTCCTGAAGAGCACGGGGGCTACGGGCCTGAACGTCCTGCAAAACAGCGGCGAATCGAGCGGGCAAGCTGTGTTCCACCTCCACTTCCACCTCATTCCCCGCGTCTCGGATGACCGGCTGGGCTTTCGATGGAATGCCGGCGATTACGAGGCAGGGGAGGCCGAGTCGATGCAGGCGCGCATCAAATCATCCCTGGCGGGGCATTGATTCGCAGGCTTCGCATAGGCTAAGACTCTTTCGCTCATTACCTACAAAACCCTCTGTGCGTCGTTTGCCCCATCGCCGAATTCTGGCGAGAATATGAGGCCATGAGCACACGACTATTCTTGATTTTTTGCGGGCTGCTGGCAGGGGCGGTCATCTTCCGGTTTGGGGGCGGTGCCTGGGCCGATTCACCAAGTAGTTCGAGCGAGCCGAGTCTGCAGATGGAGATCGGCGCAACGGAGTCGGAAGGTCTGCTGGAGTACCGATTTGAACATGGCCGCCGGAATTACTCCGACCTCGCGACTCTGACCGATGGGTCCATGCGCCTTGGCAAGGCGATTGAGTGGGCTGATGAAGTCCTTATCTATGGCGTCGACGGCCGTGCCGAGGCGATTGACGCCAGGGAGGTCGCGAAAGTCGAGTTTCGAAGGTCTCACGTCCACCGGGTTCAACCGCAGCTACCCGATCTAACGATTGCGTACATCGAACGCCTTCCACGGGAGCAAAGCTGGCAGGGGAGGGTGTTTGTCGAGGAGGGGATTGCTCAGCTTGAGGAGAGCGCCGCAAAGGCCGCGGATTCGGCGCAAATGGGCGGCGAGGTAGTGTTTCGCGTCCATGTTCTTAATGCCGGCGCCGTAAAATCGTTTGCGACAAAGCTGGGCGTGACTGTAGACGGCAATGAGATCGGGTCTTTTGAAGTGCCGCCGCTTGATGCCGGAGAACGATCTTCATTCGACGCAAAGTGGAATCGGCAGCCAGGGACTCATGCGGTTCGCGCGGAGGTGCTCCCACTTGGCGGGGGAGAGATCAATCTATGGAACAACGTCCATTGGCAGGCAACCGATGCGCTGGCGATCGCGGTTGCGGTCACGCACGATTTCTACGATCAGTTCAAAGTCAATCCGAACGCGGTGGATTCTTATTGCTTCGAGGACTGGATCAGATATCAGATCGGTTCATTTAATGCCCTATTGGCGAGGTCGGTTCATCCGGCGGCGCCACAGGGCGTCCTGGAGCGTGTGACGTGCGATCGCATCGTCATTATGGATTCGGCGGGTAAATGGCGAGACGCACTTCATGCGGGGGGAGATGCTGATGGCGCGGCCGAATACCAGGCCCTTCTTGAGTTCGACGCGGAGGCAGACGCGAGTTCCCTGGGATACGAAGCGCTGAAGATCGACTGGCCGAGAATGAAGTCACTGGCGCTGCAGCTTGGCCTGATCGATCTGGCCAAGCTGGACACGCGCTGCGACCAATGCCTGGCAACTGATCAACTCGGCCTGTATGTGCAGCGGGAGCATCGATTCCCCGTACCACAAACATTAACGCACACGCCCGGCGGATTCCGGCTGCTGGATCCAGAGGCGGCGTATTTGAATTCGATGCGTGGAAGGCCGCGAGGATCGCAGGGCGATTACCAGTATCTTCTGCCCGCCAAGTTGACGGTGGTGGTGCGGGCTGGAAACGGTCAGCCGCTGGAAGGAGCGCAGATTGACGCCTACCAGCTTCAGAGTGAGGGAGAATATGCCGGAATGGTAGCGGGGGTCGGACTTGGAGATCCGCTGTACTCATCGCCGACGGATTCGCTCGGACGTTTCACGCTTCTGCATCAGGATGTACCCGAGCTGGTCTCGCCGATGGGAATTTACCTGCGACCGAATCCGTTCGGCAGAATCGCGCCGGACGGGTCGAATGGTCTGTTGCTTCTTAAGCTTAAGTATGGGACGTCGGAAGAGTTTCATTTTCTCCGACTACATGATTTTCTCAGTGCGTATTTGCGCGGCGAGCAAGCCGAGCATGTGATAGACCTCCAAACTCGTTTCGGAACGCCCGATGCGCTGCCCGCGCCGACGTCGACCGCGATGTTGATGGAGCGGCGGGACGCATCAGCTTCGACCGTGACGGCGAGTTGGTATGCTCCGCCGGGGTATCGTACGAAGGACATATCGGAGTTCCGCGTGTATCGGCGGACGAGCTTTGGCGGCGACGACGTGAAGCCCTGGCGGCTTGTGGCTACGCGGCCGCGCGGCGGCGAATTGTGGTGGCTGCAGTATGAAGGGCGATTCTGGCAGGACTTCCAGCCGATGGCCGGCTACTCGCTGGATACGTTTTACGCTGTTTCCTGCGTCGACAATCAGGGCCGGGAGAGCAATCTGTCGGCTCCGGGCTTTGGTGCATGGGGCAAGGACGCGGCCAAGCTGGCTATTCATCGTGATCACGCACTGATCACGCTGGTGGGCGACGGACCGTGCCAGATGCTTCGTTGGGACGGTGAGCGAGCGACTCAGCCGTACGGCGTGCGCAACCTTAAATATCCGGGCTATGAACCGACGCTTGTGGGCCTCGCCATCAATACCGATCATCGCGTGATCGCGACCGATCCGCTGAACCATGTGCTCGCGCTGTATAACGATCGTGGCGAATTGGATGAAATTATTCCTGATCGCGGACGCTGGCCGGGGTTTGCGAGCGACGAGCCGGGAGAGTTTTATGCGCCGTGGGACGTTGCAGTAGATGGCGGCGGCCGAGTGTATGTCGCTGACTTTGGGAACGATCGGGTGCAGATTCTTGATTCGTCATTTCGGTTTCTGGGCTTTCTTGATGAGAAAGCCAATTTCAAGGGTCCCCATGCGGTCGCGTGGTCGAACGGGAAGCTCTGCGTGACGGATCGATCGGGCACGCGATGCCGTGTTTACGACACCAGCGGCGATGCGCCAAGTTTCCTTCGTGAGCTGCCGCCGCTCATCGAAGCCGATCGAGGACTCGTCAGCCGGACGGGAAGGGTTTACATCACCGGTCGCATCGCGGAGAAGATGGAGCAGACGGTGCTGGCGTTTAGTCCGGACGGTGAGACTGCCTCGTTTGATCGTTCGCATTCGGACCTTGAAATGGGCAAGGTTTATTCGCCGCGGGGGTTTTACTTTTTCATCAATGCGGTGGGAGACGACTATGGCTACTGCGTCAACTCATTTCCCTTTGACGTTCGGCGGCATCTCCTGGAATGACAAATGCCGCCCGGTTGATGCCTGAGTCCGTCCAGGTCACTTATTCTCCAACCAGCCGGTTCGCATTTCTTCCGGCCAATCCTTACTGATGCATCGGCTCTTTCCGGCTTTCCAGATATGGACTTCGGGGCGACTGGATTCGCTAGACTGAGCGTCCGCCTGGGGCATTACAAAAGTGATCTCCTCGTTGTTTCGCCACGATGGGATGCTCCCTGCACCGCCCTTTGGGTTTTGAGTCGACACAAGGGCCGTCGTTTCGCCCGTCGTGAATTCGTAGAGCGTGACGCGACCGTTGGGCCCGGGCAGCAGCACGCGTTTTTCATCGGGGCTCAAAGAAAAGACGGGCGTCTCCGGCTCGCGGGGCTCGGCGAGGTCGCGGCCGAGCACGCGCATGACGCTGGCAGGGGTTCGCGGGTCCATGACGAAAAGGGTCCACTCCTGCGGCATGGCGCGGGTGGTCACAGGGAGCGTTACTTCGACGGAGGAGAAGAGCAGCCGACCGTCGCGGAGCCATCGAACGCTCAGCATGGGGTTGAAAAGCATGCCCACGCGATCTTTTTCTTCCCATTTATCGAGAAGACGGCCTTCATCGTCGGCGACGGTGGTTGTGGCGAGCGAGCCGAGTTCGACGCGGGAGCCTTCTTCCATTGAGGGGGCGCCGTGAATGAAGGCAAGGCTTCGGCTGTCCGGGCTCCAGTCGTAGTCGATGGCGACTTTGTTGGCGACGAGCCTGGCGGGCTTGGCGCCGTCGGTGGGCACGATGTTGAGCGACAACTGGTCGAGTTGGAGGGGTCGGGTGATCGAAGATAAGTCTTCGTCGTCAGAAGCCACGGAACGATTCCAAAGGAATCCGGCGAGACGGCCGTTTGGCGAAAGCGAAGGCGCGCGAATTTCGTCGAGACCCTGGAAGAGCGTCTTCCTCTCGACCAGTTTTTCTTCTGTTACGTCGAACAGAGTCAGCTTCCACACCGGGGCGTCGACCTTTTCGATGTCTTCCCACTTGTCCCCGAGCTTTTCCTTTACGCCCTCGGCGTGCTTGTCGCGCAGGCAGAGCACGGCGGCGGCCTCCATGCCGGCGGAGAGCTTCTTGTCCGGATCAAGCTCGAATTTCTCCCAGTCTCCGTCGTGTTCGAGAATTCTTTTTCGTAATTCGACGGCCGTTGATTCGATCATCTCCTTTTCCGCGGCGCTCATTGATTTCGTGAGTTCATCCCACTTTGCAGCTTTTTGAGCGTGGGCGACGAGGAGCCCTTTTCCGTCAGCGGTCCAGACGCAGCGCGTCGGCGTATCTGAAATGCGAGGCTTCAGGAGTTTGCCGGTTGCGTCGATTAAGTACAGGCCGGTCGGCGTGGCGACTGCCGCCCGGCTTCCGTCCGGAGACCAGACGATTCGCTTTTCGGGCAGACATCCACAGAGTGTCAGACCAAGGGCCGCAATACACGCTATTCTTGTCATCGATTTCACAGTGATTCTCCTTTGACGGGCCAATTGAGCGGAGATGACCACTCAAGGTGTCTGGTTGAGATTGATGAAGACGTCGATTTTGATTGACGAGGGCTGAGGGACCAAAAGTCGCCCGGTGCATCGTCGCTTACTTCGTGGAAGACGACCGGGATCGATTGCACAGGCCGCGGCGATGTTGGGAGCTTCGTTCGCGTGCCGAGAAACACGCCCAGTGCCAGTGTTGCGGCGAGCGCGACCGGCCACCGCAAGAGGTGGGACGGTCGCCGAGGTCGATCTGACATGGCTGCTGCGATGCGGCTCGATGGAAAGGAAGGAAGCGTGGTGTCATTTGTTGACGATGTATGCACTGCCTGCTTCGTCATTGTAAGCGTCGCCTCGACTTCCTGAACCGTTGAATTGGCATCCGGCGATGCGTGCAGATACGCATCCAGCAGGAGCGCGACGTCGTTGGGCAGTTCGCCCAGGCGACGGTCGATGATCAGATGTTCGAGCGCTTCGCGGTTCATGTGTCACGCTTCCTTTGCGTTGTCGCGCACCATTGCATGTAATGAGTTATCGTTCGAGCCGGCGACTCCACGCTGCCTTTCGCGAATGGTTGCTATTGCCGTGTGCAATCGCGAGCGGACCGTGCCGATCGGGATGCCGAGGGCCTCGGCGATTTCCGCATAGCTGAGGTCGTCGGCAAGACGGAGTTGTAGGACCTCCTGCTGCGCAGCAGGAAGCCCGGCAATGGCGCTGCGAATCGACTCCAGTTCGTCGCCTTCATTTTTCGGCGGCGTGGCGACGGGCTCGGTCATCAAGCTCAGCGTCCTGCGGACGGCCGAACGACGACGATGAGCGCTAACGAGATTTCTAGCGATCCCGATCAGCCATGCTCTCTGTGAGCGGGCACTTTCGAGCGCGGCATCATCTCTCGCGACGACAAGAAAGGTCTCTTGCAGGAGTTCGTCGGCATCCGCCGCAGAGGCCAGAAATCGACGCAGAAATCTCAGCACATCCGGACCGACGTCACGGTAGAGCAGCTCAAGATTCCGCATCCGGGCATCCATTCGGGCCTCATCCTACAGGTGTCCCGGAGAGCGGGGAAAGTTCGATCAAAATTCTGCATTATTCTGGGGGACTGGGGTTACGGGGGGCCATCGAGAATGGGATAGATCAAGGACCGGCCAGATGTGAGGTCTTTGGCTGGTAGAGGGATTCGAGGGCTGGTTGTATCTGGGGCTGTCCGACTGGGCTCAGCCTGGGCCGCTGGTTGGGTGGTTCAGGCGGTTGAGGCGATCATCGACATCCTTGCCGGGGGCCAGCTTGCGTGCCTGGATGAAGAGATCCTCGGCCATTTCGCGGTCGCCGTTACCCAAGGCTTGATCTCCGTCCCAGAGGAGTTTGGCTCGCTTGATACCGAGCAGCTTCTGGCGACATCGTTCATCGGCGGGGGTTGGGAGGGACGGCAGGGCTCGCTCATAGAGGGAACGCGCCCTTTCGAAATCGCCCTCCTCGGCGCGCCGGTCGGCCCGTCTGACGAGACGTGCCGCGGCGAAGGCGGAATCCAACTGGGCCAGTTTGGCGCGGACTTCCGGTGTTTCCGTGTTCCAAAGGGAGCTCTTGAGCTTGCTCTCGGCGTCAAGCAGTTCGCCCGCCTTAATGTTTTCAAGGGCCTCATCGAGAAGCACGAAGGCTCTGGCCAACCGACCTTTCTTCTCAGTGGCAATATCCGGGCCGATCAAGAGGGCATTACTATAGCATCGCTCGGCTTCGGAGAATTCCCGATCAGCAATCGCTCGGTCACCCTTATCGATCCAGTCCTGCCGGGCCTGAGCGTTGGCGATTGCATTGCGGAGTTCTCTGGTCGCGGTTGACACGAGGACCTGCTCTGCCTTTTCGCATGCGGTGATCGCTTCGAGGAACTTTCCTTCTCTCAGGGCCTTCGTCGCCTGCTGCAGGTATTCCCGCTGTTTGATATCCTGCTTCGTCTCTTTGAGTGTCGATTCGAGCCTGGTCGGATCGAGCCCTACTGCGGCGGCCTTTTGGGCGTATTCCTCGAGCTTTTCCTCGACAGCATGAATGTTGCCTGCGGCGATCTCCTCCATTCCCTGGGAGGCGAGCCTTTGCGCGTCGTGCTTCAACCAAGCCTTTTGCTGTAGTTCATCTACTTTGGCCGGGTCGATGCCGCTCCTGGCAGCGTTTCGCAGCAAGACCTGAACGACTTCGTATTCATCGCGGTTTAGGGCGAACTGAGCCTGGACGAGTTCCGTCCAGAATTGAATTCGCTCGCTCCAGATGTTCTTGTCCCGATCGCTTAGCTTCATTCCGGCTGCCGCGGCGAATTGCCTTTCGGATTCCTCGTATCGACCCGCTTCGTACGCGGCGATGCCCTTGGCAATCACCGGTTCGACGGGATGCGTCGCGCCGGGGCCGTAGTTGTAATACCAACCTCCGTACCCGATGGCACCGACGCTAATCAGGAAGAACAGGAGACTGATTGTCCAAGCCAAGACTCGGGGGGCGTGACTCTTGTGGACAATAGGTTTGGAGCTTGGGGGTGGTGGAATAACGACGACTTTTTGGGGGCGCGGCGGCGAGAAACCACGACCCGGCCGACGCTGACGGTTCCAGGTACCCGCACCGCGCGTTCGCGGCCCGACGGGCGTTTCAACGATCGCTTCGGCGCCCCATTCCCACCTGGCCTCGTCTCGGAAGCGTTGACGAGCGGAACGGACGGTGTGGGTATGTGTCCGGCGCCGAGTCGGTTCGGCGGCGGGCATTTCATAATTGTCGCGAGTTTCTGCCGGTGCTTCGGCATTGGGGAGTAGCTTCTGTTGCCACGAGTCCTGCGCGCCTGACTCGCTATAACCCTTAAGCAGACGTGCAGAGGCAGTGGTGGGCGCGCCGGTCAAGTAGGCGGCAACGGCTTCGAGCACTTGGTCGATTGAGCTGTAACGATGGTCCAGACTCTTGGCGGTCATTTTCCGCAAAATGGTTGTGAGTGCCGGAGGAACGAGTGGATTGAGTTCACTGGCGTCGGGAAGATGGCGGCTTGCGTCGGTCTGCCATTCGATCCATTTACCAACGGGGAACGGGCTGGAATAGATTTCAGGAAAATGACGCTCCAGCGCCGGCCTTCCGACGCATATCTCATAGACCGTCATTCCCAGGCCGTAGATATCGACGCGGTTGTCGTATCTTTGCTCAAGAAGTAATTCCGGCGCGGCATATTGTGGGGTTATGACCGGCGGGGGGCTGAGGTCGCCCTCCTGGGCCGCGGAGGCAAGATTCGCCAGTTTCGCGGAGAGGTTCTTTGTGATCATGATGTTTCCGGGCTGGATATCCCGGTGAACAATCATGTGATTGTGAAGCGTCCGCAAGCCCATGGATGCGGTCTTGAGGAGCCGATAGGCGCCGCTCTGGTCAATGTGGCGTTTGAAAATGAGTGACTCGAGCCAGTGGCCGGGGACGTACTCTTCGACGATGAAGAGGCCTAATTCATCCTCGATGAGTTCGTGAATGTTCAGGATGTATCGAGAGTCCTTGGGAATCCTGGCGAGAAATTGCGCCTCGCGTCGGAAGTTGCCGCAGGCGATGGGACTGTCGATCAGTTCGGGGGTCATCTGCTTGATGGCGACTAGCCGGTCGAGCATGAGGTCTCGAGCCTTGTAGACGACGGCGTTGTGATAGGCTCGGATTCGTCCAAGGATGCGGTATTTCCCGATGCCGGTGCCGGTGGGGAGGCCTGGATAGAACGGGCGGCTTTGCTCCACGGAATGGGCGTCGACGACGGATGGCTTGTCGCGCGACGGCATGATGGGAAGATCATCTCGTGGGTCAGACATTTTTACTCTGGGCACCGTGGACGGAGCGGGCAGGGCACCAGGTATAAAGGTGCGAGCGGACAGGGCGGGACGCACCCCATCCACAAACTCATCAACGTTCCATTAAGTATATCCCCTAAGAGGCCCGGAATTCGACTTCGCTGGGCCCGGTAATCATTAGAAAACGGTATTCCGCCGACCGCGGGTGGGGCCTAAATTGCCGCCCCGAGCGAGTGACCTTATGATCCCCGGTGTCAGCGAGCTTGCCGAGATAACGCCAAAGGATGAGCCTCATTCCTCGACGATTTTACAGCATTTTTGCGGCCCCGGCGGCCGTTCTCGTTTCAGCCACGACGATCTTCGGTCAGGGGGGGCCGTCGCAGGTCGCCGTTGCGCCGGCTGAACTTGTCGAGGTGGCGCCCACGATGCGACTGGTGGGGACGATCCGCCCGCGGCTGCGAAGCGTGATTGCTGCGGAAGTGTCGGGGTTGGTGGCTGAACTTCCCGTGGACATCGGGGACGAGGTGCGGAGGGGTCAGATCCTTTGTAGGTTGCGCAACACGATCCGGGTGGCGGAACACGCCGAGGCCGTTTCCCGCCTGGCCGAATTGGAGGCGGCGCGGGACGAGGCGAGCGCCATGCTCGACAAGGCGGCGTTCGAGTCCCAGCGAATGACGGCGCTGTGGGAGGAAAAGCGCGCCACGGAGAAGGAATACACCGATGCGCGGGCCGATCATCGGGCTGCTGACGGCCGGGCACGGCAGGCCGAGCACGCGCTTCAAACACAGAAAGAAGTGGTAGAGGTCCTGGCCGATCGTCTCTCGCAGACTGAGATTCGTGCTCCATTCGATGGCGTCATCGTGACGAAGCGAACCGAGGTCGGCGCCTGGGTCGAGCAGGGCGGCGAAATCGTGGAGCTTGTCGATTTGACGGTCGTTCGGGCCAGGGTCAATGTACCGGAGGCGATCATCGCGCATTGTCAAGTCGGCAGGGATGCGCTGGTGAGGGTGGATGCACTCAAGTCGGACTATCCGGCGAAGATATCGCGGGTCGTTCCTGACGCTGACGAGCGGGCGCGTACATTTCCCGTAGAGGTTGACGTTGAAAACCCGGAGCGAGAGCTTCGGGCGGGCATGTTTGTCAGCGTGGCGATGCCGTCGGGCCCGTCGGGCAAGCAACTGGTTGTACCCAAGGATGCGGTCGTTGTTCGCGGTGCGGGCAGGATCCTGTTTGTTGTGAGAGAAGGCGAAAAGGGCGCGACGGCCATGCCGGTATCCGTCAGCATTATTTCGGAAGTTCGGGACCGATTGGCGGTTGAGGCGAGCGGATTGTCGGCAGGCGATCGAGTTGTGATACGAGGCAACGAATACATGTTTGCTCCCGGGCCGGTCGTCGTTGTGTCCGATACATCAACGGATTCGGGTGACGGCGGCGCAACGAAGGCCGCCGTACACGCGGCAACAACTCAGCCTTCCGACGAGGGCTAAGCTAAGCAAATGCGATTAGTCGAGGTATTCATTGAGAACCCGGTCAAGGTCGCCGTTTGCGTGATCCTGCTGGTTTTGTTCGGTCTGCTGACGATCACTCCGCCGAGCATCGCGCCGTCACCGATCCGGGTGCCGGTGCAACTCACACCCAATCTCGACGAGCCCGTGGTCACCGTTTCGACGAGCTGGGAAGGCGCCAGTCCGGAGGATGTCGAACGCGAGATCATCGAGCCACAGGAGGAAGTGCTCAAGAGCATCACCAAGCTTCACAAGCTGACCGCGGATTGCAGTCAGGGGTCCGGAACGATCACCCTGGAATTCGAAGTAGGCACGGATCAGGACGTGGCGAAACAGGACGTCTCCGACGCCCTGAGACGCGTGAAGTATCAAATACCGATTAACGAGTTTGACAATCCGACAGTCCAGAGCGGCCGCCCATTCGGAGAGGAGGCGATCGCCTGGATGATCCTGTCGAGCGACCGGCCGGATCTGATTGTGCCGGAACTGTTCACCTTTGTGGATGAAGATGTCAAACCGATTCTGGAGCGCGTCGAGGGGATTTCCTCCATTGGCATCTTTGGCGGGCGAGAGCGCGAAATACAGGTCGCCGTCGATCCGCGGAAGCTTGCCCAATCCGGCGTGACGTTTTCTGAATTACAGACCGCGCTGCAAAGCCAGAACACGAACGTCTCGGCGGGGAACAGCGCGCAGGGAAAGCGCGACATCGTGATTCGCACGATGGGTCAGTTCGCATCTCTGGAGGAAATCCGGCAGACCGTCATCAAAACCGGGCCGGGCGGCCCGATCCGTGTCGGGCGCGTCGCAGAAGTGAAAGATTCATTCAAGCGACGGTATGGTTTTGTTCGCAGCGAAGGCAAGGAGGTGCTTGCGCTGCCCGCATATCGGGAGACGGGCTCCAATGTGATTGAGGTGATGGAGGGGCTGCGCGCGGCCATCGAGAAGGTCAATCGGGAGGTGCTGGCGCACCGCGATTTGAAGATCGAGCTAACGCAAGTTTATGACGAAACGACGTACATCAAGGCTTCGATCGGTCTGGTGCGGGACAACATCTGGTACGGCGGCATCCTTGCGATCGGCGTCCTGCTCGTCTTTCTGAGAAGCATCTCAGCGACGACGGTTGTCGCCGTCTCGATTCCGATCTCGATCATCGGGACGTTTCTGGTTATTCCGCTGGCGGGGCGGAATATCAACGTGGTGATGCTCGCGGGACTTGCCTTTGCGACAGGCATGGTCGTGGACAACGCGATCGTCGTGCTTGAGAACATTTTCCGCCATCGAGAGATGGGCAAGTCGAAACGGCAAGCGGCGGCGGATGGATCGTCGGAGGTGTGGGGGGCAGTCCTGGCCAATACGCTGACAACGGTCGTTGTCTTTCTGCCGATCATTTTCGTTCAGGGTGAGGCCGGGCAGTTGTTCCGAGACATCGCCATCGCCATCAGCGGCGCCGTCGGTCTCTCACTGCTCGTCAGCGTAACGGTGATTCCGCCGCTGGCTTCGAGAATTCTCGGTCGGCCGAAGGTGAAGGAAAATGAGAGCAGCAAATTTGCCGACACGGTCGCCCGGACGGTGGCGTGGATCAACCATACGGTACTGCGCCGCGCGATGGTCATTCTTCTGATTACGGGAGGCTCGGTTCTGCTTAGTTGGAAAATGGCGCCGGACCCGAGCTACCTGCCTGCGGGAAATCAGAATCTGATCTTCGGGTTCCTTGTCACGCCGCCGGGCTACAACGTGAACGAGTTTACGCGCATCGCTGAAAAGCTCGAGAACGGCGACCCCGAAAAGGGGATTGTCGGCATCCGGCCCTTCTGGGAAGTGGACCTTGGAACGCCGGAGTATGAAAAGCTCCTTGCGGACTGGTCGAAGATGGTTGAGTCAGTCGTCGTTCCGGGCTTCGAAGCGCAAATAGCGCAAGCGAACGAGCAGATGCACAACTCAGAGCTTTCCCGGAAGGAACGGAGGCAAGCGAGCCTTCGGGTACGAGAATTGAAGCGAGAGATCGCGGAATGGCGGGTGCCGCCTCCGCCGATCGATAATTTCTTTTACGTGGCATTTGGCGGCGGTGTATTCATGGGATGCTCCAGCAAGGATCCCGAGGTCGTCCGGCCGCTTGAAAACGTATTGAATTCGACCGGATTTTCCGTGCCTGATGCGTTCGCCATTTTCTTTCAGACCTCGATTTTTCGCGGTGTCGGTTCCAGCAACTCGGTGGAGATCGAAATACGCGGGGATCGGCTGGATGAGGTCGTTGATGCAGCGCGACATGTCATGATGGCGTGCATGGAGAGATTTGGTTCAAGGCCGGAGGCGACACCGACCAACTTCATGCTCGATCGCCGCGAGGATCAACTCGTGCCGGATCGCGTGCGCGCGGGCGACGTTGGGCTGACCGTCGCTGACATCGGTAACTTCGTTCGAGCCTGCGGCGACGGCAGAGTCGTGGGTCAGTATCGGGAATCCGGCAAGAGCATCGATCTGGCCATTAAAATCGCCGGCACAGAGGATCCGACGAGCGGCGCGAACACGACCGCGAGGATCGCTCAGACGCCGTTGTTCACGCCGACCGGGCAGATTGTTCCGCTCGCAGCGGTCTGTGACATCGTCAATACGACCTCGCCGCAGCAGATCAGTCACATCGAGACGCAAAGGGCCGTCAAGCTCACTGTTCGACCGCCGGAGGGGCTTTCGCTGCCGGAGGTGATCGACGTCATCAACCATGACATTGTTGATGCGATGCGCGGCGATGGATATGGGCCGATGAAGGCGAAGATCAGCCCGGGAGTGATCGTCGGGCTCGCGGGCAACGCGGACAAGCTGAAGACCACCTGGGATTCGCTGAAGTGGCTGTTGGGGCTTTCCTTTCTGATCACTTATTTGCTGATGGCGGGACTCTTCGAGTCATTCGCGTATCCGTTTGTGATCATTTTCACGGTTCCATTCGCCGTGGTGGGCGGCTTCGCCGGATTGGCCTTGATGAATGCGTGGACCTGGGCCGATCCCGGGTTGGCGATTCAGCAACTCGACATGCTGACCATTCTTGGGTTCGTCATTCTGCTCGGCATCGTGGTCAATAATGGCATTCTCATCGTGCATCAGGCGCTCAACTTCATGAGCTATGGCATGCAGCGCGACGCGGCCATTTATGAATCGGTCCGCACGCGCATTCGGCCGATTCTCATGACGGTGCTGACAACGTTTTTCGCCCAGATTCCGCTCGTGATTCGACCGGGTTCGGGCGCTGAGCTGTATCGCGGCCTCGGGGCGGTTGTGCTCGGGGGGCTCTTGATGTCCACCGTGTTCACGCTCATTGTCGTGCCGGCGATGCTCTCGCTCTCCATCGGTGCGCGCGTTCATCTGGGCCGCGTGCTCTTTGGGCGCAGTCGTAATCTGCCCGTCACCGGTGCGTCGGCGGCGGTCGCGCCGAGAGAATCCAGCATTTCGTCTATTGAGCGCGATGTCACGACGACGCCGGGAGTGGGCTAGGTGCAACTCGTCCGATACGTCAACGAAAGGGGCGCTATTCGCTACGGGAAATGTGCAGGCGCGGGCGAAGCGATTCCCCTGACGGTAGGCTTGTTTGATCCGTGGGAATGGGGGGAAACTGCAGATCGCATTTCCGCGCGTCTCGCTCCGATTGAGCCGCCCAACATCATCGCCATCGGGCGCAATTATCAGGGGCACGCAAAGGAAATGAAGGCGGAGACGCCTGAGACCGATCCGTTGATTTTTCTCAAGGCGACGACGGCGGTGATCGGCCCCGACGATCCCATTGTTCTGCCGCGAAGTGCGCCTGAGGAAGTAGATTTCGAGGCGGAGTTGGGCGTCATCATTGCGCGGGCGACGAAGAATGTCTCATTGGAAGACGCGATGGATCATGTCCTGGGTTACACGTGTGCCAATGACGTATCTGCAAGGGATTGCCAGAAGCGACGCGACAAGCAGTGGGCACGGGGCAAGAGCTTTGACACGTTTTGCCCGATTGGGCCGGTCATCGTGCCTCGCGGAGAATTCGATCCGTCGCGAGCGGGAATCAGGTCATTTCTGAACGGCAGGCTGATGCAGGAATCGAACACCGGTGAGATGATCTTCAGCGTCGCGGCGCTGGTGAGCTATCTCTCGCACCAATTCACGTTGCTTCCCGGCACGATCATTCTGACCGGAACGCCAGAGGGGGTAGGGGCCGCGAGGACGCCTCCGGTTTTTCTGCGTCCCGGTGACGAAATCTGCGTGGAGATCGACGGTATCGGACGATTATCGAATCGAGTGATCGCGGCAGATTGATCGTTCGTCCGAGATTCATGTCATTCGTCGGCAGTCGAGTGGCCATCCCCTTTCGTCGAGGTCGTCAGGGGCCAGGTCGGTTCTGAACTATACCGAACAGCTACCCGATAGCTCGAGGTGATGAAGACGCAGGAATCATTTCTAGCAGCGTCCCGGCTCTTCGTGCGCCATGGGACACACCTGGCGGCGTCGGTCGAGGTGCATCCCGACCACGCGGATCAGGTGCGCATGAGTTTCGGTGACGCCCTGAATGACTTTGCCGTGGTGGATGTCAGCAGGGGCGGCATTGGACTTCACTCCGGTGTTTTTCTGCCGAAGAACCTGAAGGTGGTATTGAAGATTTCTCAGACTGGTCCGTCGGGGGCCGAGACTGCTCGACCGCTGACCATTCGGGCGATCGTGCGCCGCTATACGCTTGTTGATCACAGGCCCAGCTACCTCATTGGACTTCAGTTCGTGGATCCGGCCGGACGGGACGAGCAGGAGCTGGTTGGAATCTCCGCCGCGTCGAAGACTGCCGCAGCCGAGAAGTCAGCCGGGAGGAGCGAAAATGTATAGCGCTAGCTCCGAGCTGCGTGACCAAATCCTGGCTTCCAATATTCTCACGACGCCGCAGCTCGCAAAGTACGAGCTGGAGGCACAGGAAGCGGAATGCGACCTTGAGACGATTCTTCGAAAGAACCGCGTTCTGACCGACGTCAATCTTCAGGCACTGAAGGCGATTCGGTCGGGTCATGTCTATTGCAATCTGTCTGATTTCATTCCGCGGCTACAGAACTCGGAACTCCTCGATGAGGAGCCCGCGCGCACGCATGTCATGTTCCCGCTTTTCGTCCTGGACGGTGTGATCACGATGATCATGGAGGATCCCAATGACCTGGTGGCAGTGGACCAGATTCGGCGCATCACCAAACAGGAAGTGGATGTATGCCGTGGGTCGCGCAGCGAGATTCTGGGGCTCATCGAGCGGGCCTATGGGGCAAGCAACTACCTTTCCGAATCCTCGGTGGCTGAGTCGCTTTCGAACGCGGCGGAAGTCATCGATGGCGATGAGACGCGCCCCGTTATCCGTCTGGTTGATAACCTGCTGAACGAGGCGATTCGGCAGAATGCGTCGGATATTCATATCGAGCCGGGCGAGAATCAACTTCGAATTCGAATGCGTGTAGATGGCGTGCTGCGTGAAGTCTCGGCGCCGCCGCTTGGGCTCCATCGGGCACTCGTTTCGCGCATCAAGATTATCAGTCGATTGGATATCTCCAAGACGCGCAATCCGCAGGACGGCGCCTACGCCTTCAAGAGCGCCGATGCCGATGTGATGGTTCGCGTCTCGATACTGCCCAGCGTTTATGGTGAAGCCGTCGTGATGCGCGTTCTTAAGAATTCATCCGACGCAATCACAATCGGAGAGCTGGGCTTCGCTCCTCAAATGCTGGACCGATTTCAGGCGGTCATTTCAAACGCGTACGGCATGATTCTCGTGTCGGGTCCGACCGGCAGCGGCAAGTCGACGACTCTGTATGCGGCGATGCGAGCCATCGTTTCGCCGCAAAAGAACATCGTGACCATCGAGGATCCGGTGGAGTATCGAAATAGTAATGTGCGACAAGTTCAGGTGAGCCCGGAGGCCGACTTGTCTTTTGCGGCGGGGCTGCGGTCGATTTTGCGTCAGGACCCCGACGTCATCATGGTCGGCGAGATTCGCGACAAGGAGACGGCGCAGATCGCGGTCCAGGCGGCACTGACCGGACACCTGCTGCTGTCGACGGTTCACACCAACGATTCGATATCGGCGATCGCCCGGCTTCGAGATCTTGGCGTGCCCGAGTACCTGATTTCATCGTCATTGCTGGCAGTGCTGGCTCAGCGCCTTGTGCGCCGCAATTGTCCGGATTGCACAGGTCCCGATTCTCCGCCGGATTATCTGTTGCGCGCGATTGGATTAGGGGAGTCCGATCTCGACTTTCAGCCCATGCGCGGCAAGGGTTGCCGTCGTTGCGTGGGGACGGGTTACCTCGGTCGGGCCGGAATCTATGAGTTTTTTGAGGTATCTGAAGAAGTGCGGGCCATGATCGTGCGACTGGAACCCATCGAGGTGGTCCGCGCCGAGATGCGGCGTGCGGGCATGAAGTTCATGGTCCAGGATGGTATTGAGAAGATTCGTCAGGGCATCACCTCGGTGGAAGAAGTCGTTCGCGTCGCAAGCGGTGGATAGGAAGCAACGCGCGGGGCAGGAGCTGAGACTTCATGGCGAAATTCGTCGTCCAGTATTGCGACGCCAAAGGAAAGATCAAAAACGACCTCGTTGAAGCGAAGTCGGAACGAGCGGCGATCGCCCAGCTTGAGGCGTCCGGCAAGACACCCATCAGCATCAAGGCGGCAACCGAGGCAAAGCGCAAGGAATCGGGCGCCAAGTCATCTAAGCCCCACTCGCAATCGGGCAAGGTTCGGCGCGTACGCGGAGGGGGCGCTCGTCGACGGGCAAGGCTGGATTTTACACACCAGCTTGCGGCGGTGGCCGAGAGCGGCATTCCGCTGATTGCCGGGCTTAAAGCCGTCGGAGAGCAGACGAAGCATCCTGAGTTGAGCGATGCGATCAATCGAATCGTCGGCCGCATCGAAGGCGGCCGATCGCTGGCCGATGCGCTCGATGCGGAGACGACGTGGTTTTCCGAGCTTTATGTCAAGACGATCGCCGCCGGCGAGGCGGCTGGAAAGGTTCCCGAGGTCCTGAATGCACTTGCGAGGTACCAGGAGCAGGAGACGGAGACCCGCAGTCAGATTCGGTCGGCGATGATGTACCCGATGATGGTGGTGGGCGCGCTGGTTCTCGCGTCCACTTTCATGCTGATTTTCGTTGTGCCCCAGTTCGCGGCGATGTTTGACAAGTTCAACGGCCAGTTGCCCCTACCGACGCGTATGCTGCTGGCGATCAGTGGTGCGATCACGCATCACTACGTGTTGGTGTCCATCGGATTGGTGTTGACGATTGTCTTCGTCCGATACGCGATGGGCTTCAGCAAAGTTCGAGCATGGCTGGACAAGAATGTCTTAAGACTGCCGGTTTTCGGTAACTTGCTTATCGGCGTTTACATGGTGCGTCTGATTGAGTTGATGGACCTCCTCACGCAGGCGGCTCTTCCCATCACGCAATCGCTGCGGGTGACAGGCGACAGCATGACCAACGCTGCGCTGAAGGCCGACGTGCGCGGGATGGCTCGTGCTGTGGAGGGCGGCAGATCGTTGACGGAGGCATTTGGCGAGACGCGGTGGCTGACGCCGCTGGTGAAGCGGATGCTGGCCATCGGCGAGTATGCAGGGCGGACGGACGAGATATTTGCGTATTTGAAGAAGTATTATGCGACGCAGACCGAGCGCAGCGTCAAGATGTTATCGACCTTGATAGAGCCGGTTCTGGTAACGGCGCTCGCCACCGTCGTTCTTTTCTTTGCGCTGGCCATATTTCTGCCGATGTGGAAGCTGCTGAAACTGGTGGGCAATGGTTAGTCCTCGCCGTTCCGATGGGGGGCACGGCAAGCGTATCGAGATCAAGGAGAGCAACAGGGGCATTGCCCAGGAGTCAAATGAGATGAGCAAAAGAAGCAGCCATCAGAATCGGACGAAGGGTTTTACGCTCATCGAGCTTGTAACCGTGATCGTGATTCTGGGAATTCTCTCGGCGGTGGCGCTGCCGGTTTACCTTGACTACCAGAAGGACGCGAAAATCGCGGCGTGCAAGGGCGTTCTCGGCGGCGTTCGCGCTGCCATCGCCAACTATTACGCCTACTCAGCCACAACGAGCGGCGGCGGTACCCTGAAGTATCCCGCGCTGTCGGACCTCACCAAGGTTGGTGTCGTCATGGCGGACACTTTGGGTGACAATCCGTTCGACAAAGACGCGACGAAGAACAATGTCGTCGCCGGCACAACGAAGGGTGTGGTCGTCGGTGGATCGGGCGGCTGGGCGTATCGAGCAGCGACCGGTCAGTTCTGGGCCAATACGAATACCGCCGGCATTGGCGAGAACGGGTTTTAGAGAACCGTCGGCCGGCGATCGCCTCCGGCAGAGGAAGATCCTCAATGGCCTGCGGCGCACTTGCCGTAGGCCATTGTCATTTTCGGATCTTCGCAAGAGCAGGGATGCATGAGGCAATTGACAAGAAAACCAGGCTCGACAATCGCCCGGCAAGCCGCAAGGGGCTTTACGCTCATCGAACTGATCACCGTGATCGGAATCCTGGGGATTCTGGCGGTGGCGGGTGGCGGGGCGGTTCTCTCATCCATTGATTCAATTCGCACAAATGCAGCGGCGGCGAGGCTGACGAGCGACGTCCGACTGATGCAGCGAATCGCCATGGCTTCAGGACTTCGCACATGGGTGGTGCTCAGTGCGGGCTCGAACAACTATCAACTATTCATGGAAGACCCCTCGAACCCAGGTAAGCCCGGCCGGCAGGCGTTTACCCATCCGTCCAGCCAGGATACGGGAGTCGTACAATTCGGCGCCGGCGATTTTTCGAATGTCGTCATCAGCAATGTCAGCGTCAATTCGACGAGCGAGATTGAGTTCGACAGTCTCGGGGTTCCGCATGACGGGGCGGGAAATCCTCTAGCAGCAACCGGGCAGATAACACTTTCGGGCGGCGCCACGATCACGGTGTACCCCGTAAGCGGCATGGTCGAAAGGATATGATCATGCGGCGGCCAAGCAGTCGATTAGGCGCGACGATTATTGAGCTGGCGATGTGCATCGTCATTCTTGCAGTCGCACTACCGCCGCTGATGTCATCATTCATAGAAGCATCGAACCAATCCATTCTTCCCATCCGCGAATCGAGCGCCTCGTTTCTGGTCGTTGAGCGAATGGAGGCGGTCATTGCCCGACGATATCGCGGCACCGACGGATACTTCGCCCTTACGGTACCGACGGTCGCCGAATTTCCCGACGAGTCGCCGGTGAGCGGATTCACCGCTTATTCGAGGTCGGTTCGTGTTGCCTATGTGAACAGCGACCTCAGTGCCGCCATAAGCGACCAGGGCTACAAGTTGGTCACTGTTACCGTGACCTGGGACGGGGGAACGAGACAGTTAGTCATTGAGCGGGTTTTTGCGAACTTTGAATCATGAATCGACGCGATCGAAAATCAGTTCAAGGGCTTCGCCGTCGTAGCGCATTCACGCTGGTGGAGCTGATCGTGTCGATGACGGTGGGCGTCATCATCACTGGATCGGCAGGCTGGTTGATCTGGAGCGCCACGGACATGCGCACCCAGGTGGCGGCCCGGGTCGAGGTGGCGGATACGGCGGCGGCCGCGATGGAATGCATGGTGCGGTATGCTCGAGAGATTCAACAAGACGAATGTCCAGCGAATCCGACTCCGTGCCTCATGGGCCGCGCCCAGGTCAGCTTGGCGACCGCCACCGAGCTGCGATTCGGGAGTACGGGGTTTCGCTTGAGCGGCGGGCAAGTGGAGATGACTACGGACGACGCCTTGAATTGGCATCCGGTTGCCCGGGACGTTTCCGAGTTTTCCATTGCCTACTTTGCCCGCGATGGCTCTGCGCTTGCGAGCTTTCCCCTGTCACAGACTGACCGGGAATCGATGCGCCTTGTCCAGATCACGCTGGCGCTGACTCGCAGTTCGGAGACTGTGCAACTGCGGACGGCGGTGTATCTCAGGAGCTTTATGGATGAAGTCACGACCGATCCCTAAACATTGTGCTGGCCGATTCCGTCGGCGCGGCGCTGCGCTTGTTGCCTTTGTCGCGGCGCTTCTCGTTATCGGAACCTTCGTTTTGTGGGGTTTCGACCTGACAGGCACGACGGCAACGACTTCACTCAGCCATTTCCTGGGTACGGGCGCACTTTATGCCGCGGAGAGCGGTATTGAGATGTCGGTCCGGGAGATCGGACTGGGTGTGGACTTTGATAACGAAGGTACTGGGACCATGGGGACGATATCGAACAACGGAAACTCAGCCGACGACCCGGCGATTGCCGCGGGGAGGTTCTTTGTGGAGCAAACCTCGCCAAGTCCCCCAACGTACCGCGCCACCGGTCGGCCGAATCAAGCGCAATTGCCCTGGAGCAGCTTTCGCCGGGTGATTGAGATTCGCACGGAGTAGTCCCGGTGCGGCTGAAGATCAGGTAGTCGCCCCGGCATGCTGTCGTGCGCCAAGGATGCGACGTCGGAGGAACGAAGACAGGGATGTCGAAGAACCGAAGTATTCTCGTGATTCAGGTCGACGTCGAAGGCGTGCGCGCCGCAATCGCCGAGGCCGGTTCTGACTCCGTTTATATTGCAGATTGCTGCAGCTTCCCATCGAGCACTCAGAATAAAGATTCGTGCCCGCTTTCCGATCAGCTTCTCATCGATCAACTAAAGTCCTATTGTCGAGGCAAGCAGCAGAAAATTGACGGCGTACTGTTTGTTCTGGGCGGCGCCGGCGTTTCTTCTCACTATCTGGACATGCCTCCACTGAGTGGAAAAGAGCTGACGCAGGCCACGCGAATCAAGCTGGCGCAGCAGCTCCACTTTCCAGTCGCCGAGGCCGTCGTGGCCGTCAAGTCGCTTAAGAGTCTCTCCGGAGGCCAGCTTAAGGTTCACGCGACAGCCGGTCTAAAGTCGCACCTCGACAAGATCGTTGACACGGCATCCCAGCTCGGACTTCGGCTGCTGGGAATCTGCGCGGCCTCCGATGTGCTCGCTCACGCCGTTGCGAGCAGGTTTGACAATGAAAACGGAATGCGCGTCGTCCTCGACCTGGGTGAGCAGAGCAGCACGCTCGTCGTTGTTGACGGCGGCGCGCCTTGCATCTGCAGCGAGATTCCCGTCTCGGCCGGGGATATCACCGTCGCGCTGATGCGACCCATCATTCGCGGCGAAGAAGTCATTCAGCTAGATGCGGCCAAGGCCATGCAGCTTCGCGATGAGGTGGGCGTCCCCTTGCCCAATGACTCCATCTCAAGCCTCGGAGTGACCGGTGACAGAATCCTGCCCTTATTGGAGCCCGTCCTTCAGAAGCTGCTCAAACAGATGACGCAGTGGTTGGCTTTCGCGACCACCGGCAAGAATCACATCGTAGAGGAGATCGAGCTGATCGGCGTCGGCGCGGAGATACCTCAGATGGGCGAGGCCATCGCGGTACGATCCGGTCTCCGCGTATCCGTAGGCAACTGGCTGGAAGAGTCAGTCATACAGGCCAGCACGGAGGGTGGCGGGAATCCATCGGGGTATGGGCTATGCGCCGCGGCGGTGAGGCACTGGAAGAAACTCCCCGACCTCATTCCGGAAGACGTTCGCCGGGAAGAACGGACCCGTCGATGGCGCAGGAGCGTCTCAATCTGCGCGCCGATGGTCGCCGTGTCGATTGCGGCGATGTCCGTGCCGTTCGAGAGCCTTGGCTCGGCGGTGGGGCAATCTCTCGCTGTCCGGAAGGCTCAGTTGGCGGTCGTTCAGAGTAATGTCAAGCAGTGTGGAGAGTCCTCTCGAGTAGACCAAGCGGTCATGCACATCGAGGGCAGACTTCGGGCCTTCGTCGATGAATCGCCGGATTGGTTAGCCGTTCTCAAGGAGCAGACTCAGGTTTTGCCGCGTGAGTTCCGGGCGACTGAGTACAGCGGTGAATGGAATGTCCGTGAGGCCAGCCTGACATTGCGCGGTGATATCGTCACAGCGGACTCAAACAAGGAATTCGACGATGTGGTGCGACAGACTGTGTTGGCGCTGCAGAAAAGCGAGCTCTATCACCGGGTCGAGATCGTATCCGCGAATCAAGGCGCATCAGATCGCGATTCACACCTTGCCGGCTCAGTCGCGTTTCGGTTGGATCTAAGAACGCCGGTATCCGGCGCGGGGGCGAAGTAATGCGTCAGAGCTTCACCCGTCAAAACCTCCGCAACTGGAGCGCGCCATTGCTAGGGCTCCTCGCGATTGTGTTCGCGGCGGGCTTTGCCGTGACCCGACCCTATCGCCTGGAAAAAGAGATCAACGAACTGGCCATGATCGGAGCAACCCTGAACCAATCGGCTCAGGTCCTGGAGCGGACGGTGACTTCTCCAGAGCAGCGGAGTGAACTGCGTGAAAAAATGCAGGACCTCACCCTCCGGGCAGAGGAAGCTCGAAAACCGGGACTGCTCCAGGCCGAGCTCATGCAGACCGCGCGCAACGGGCACCTGGAAGTGCGCGAGATACTTCCGGTGTCGACCGGTCACATTGATACAAGCCGGGCGGAGCTTCCGAAATACCGCGTTTCTGTCGCGGGGAGTTACCGGCAGATTGCTGAATACATGGAGGCCTGCACGCGTCAGCGCATTCCGGCACGCGTCCGGAGCTTTAGAGTCAGTCATGCGACCAACCCGGACGGAAGTCCGAGCGGTTTGTTGCTCGCCGAGATTACGGTCGAGGGGTTTCTGCTTCAGGAATCGCCGCAGAATAACGAGCACACGGGATGACGGATCCGCGAACGAAGAAACTCATGATCATTCTTGCGATCTGCGGTCCGCTGCTGATCTGGCGGCTTGTATTGCTCACGAAGTATCTGCCGGCCTCTGTCGAGGCAATGCCGCTGGAAACAGAGCCGCTTGAGGATACGCAGGAGTCGGAATTGTCGCCTGCACATGCTGAGGTGTCGGCGCTACTGGCTGATTCCGGCTTGCTTGAGGCGGCGACGCGCGTCAAGGATGGTCCGTGGGGGCGAGATCCCTTTGAACTATTTGCGCAGGCCGCGCGGGAAGCTCCATCGGAGAAATCGGAATTCGTCGGGGCCCCAGTGCCGATCGCGCCGAAGATTTCATTTACCGGCGTCTCCCGATCCGCCGATCGCTGGATGGCCATGGTGCAGGGTGATTTCGTGCAGGTGGGCGACAGCATTCAAGAGACTTATCGAGTGAGCCGCATCGACAAAGGTTCAATCACGCTTGACTCAGGCGGCTGGCAATTCCGTTACTTCCTCGGCGTGGAAGAGGCCCAGGTCCAACGAATGAAGGGGGCGCCATGATGCTTTTGTTTCGCGTCATGCTCGTAGCCGTCCTTTTATTGAGCCTGGCAGCCAGGACGGCGGCGCAGGATGCCGAATCTCCGCGCGAGTCGCAGCGGTCGCAAAAGGCGGAAAGCGAAAACTCGGCGGTTGAGAGTTCGCCCAACGCGGCCAAGAGTACGCGGATCACCGTTCAATCCGCCAAGGCCGACATCGTCGATGTTCTGCGCATGGTCGCTGTTCAGGGCGGCCTGAATCTGGTAATCGGCCCTGAGGTAAAGGGGGAAGTCTCCACTTATCTCGAAGACGTCGACGTCAATACGGCGCTGAGGGCGATCACCATCAATAATGGATATGAATACACGCTTGAAGAGGGCGTCATTACCGTTTCCAAGCCGGTCCAGGCCATCGGTGACCCCGCCCCTCCTCCGGTTGTGACGCGTGTATTCAACCTGCGATCCCAGGACGCCAACCGTGTTCGAGACGCGCTGGAGTTTGCTCTTTCCGCACATGGCAAGATGAAAGTGCTGAACGAGAACAGCGATCTTAACTACGGCGTTCAGAACCTCAGCGCGCTATCCGGCAACGCCTCGGGGAACAATGCTGGTGTCGGCGGCGTAGCATCCGGCGTGTCATCGGGCACTCAGCAGCCGCGCGGCGGACTCACCAGCCGATTTGGAGATGCTGCAGGGGCGGGACAGCAGGCGCAGGCCATCAACGCACGCACTCTCGTCGTGACGGATCTTGAGGAAGTCGTAGATCGGATCGCGGAGCTGATTGCCGATCTCGACAAGCTTCCTCCCCAGGTGCTGATCGAGGCGCGAATTGTCGAAATGAGCACCGATTTGCAGCGACGCCTCGGGATCGACTGGAACGTCAGCGCATTGGCCAGCGGTCCGCTGATCGATCACCAATGGCCGCTGAACAATCGGGCCGGGTTTGCCAGTGGCGCACAGATCATGCGCGACGTGAGCGGAAACCCGAAGGTCAGCGCGGGCATGGCCCTCGGAACAATTGATCTGACTCAGTTCACGGCACTCTTGCGAGCGAATCAGACAGACAACTCCATCCGACTACTCGCAAATCCGCGGCTCTTGGTCTATAACAATCACAGCGCGAGCATTCTCGTCGGCGAGCGCTATCCGATTCTCCGGGCCACCATCACTGACTTCGGCACGGTAACAGAAGCATTCAGCGAGTACATTCCCGTTGGTGTTCAGCTTGAGGTGACGCCGACGATCACGCTGGATGGGCGCGTCAGCATGCTGGTTCACCCGGCGACCAGTGTGTTGGGCGACGACGTCGTGGGGACAACCGGCTTGCGCGTAGCCCGAATTCGCACGCGCGAACTCGACACCCGGGTCATCATGCAGGACGGCCAGACCGTCGTGCTGGGCGGACTCATCAGCGATCGAAAGACGCATCAGGCGAGCAAGGTTCCCGGTCTCGGCGACTTGCCGGGGTTGAGCATGCTGTTTCGCCAGGAGAGCCCGCGGTCCGAGCGGGTTGACTTGCTCGTCTTTTTGACGGCGCATGTGGAGACGGCGACGGAAATCGACCAGCGAGACCAGCGCGTTTTCGACATGTATAAGCCGCACTTCAAGCATATCGAGCGGCTTCAGGATGTGCCGCTCCATTTCGAGATACCAACCGAATACGAGCCGGCTCGGCCCATGTTCAGCGATCCGCCCGTGGCCGCGGACGACGAGTTTCAGGAAGCCCCCGAGTCGGATCCAGCACCGCCGACTCAAAAGCCTGCGTTTGATTCGCTTAGGCACCTCGATCGCATCAAGGCGGCGAATGCCGAAGTCGGCTGCAATGTTGGGACGAGCCTGAGCGCAGCTCCGGATTCCAACGCCGGATACGTAATTCGGATCGACGGCACTTCGACAAAAACGGCTATTGGCGCGGACTCGACAAGCGCAAGACCCACTCAGATGGAACTACGGGACCGACGAGCCAGGCTGATGCCGAATTCGGCCCGCACTGCCCGGCCGAACGACAATCGGTCCCGCGGTGGGGCGTCTCTGCGGGTACGACGACCCAGAACCATCGCTAATTCGGGAGCACGACTCGATGAGGAACCCTAAGCAGCATTCAATATGCCGGCTGGTCATGGCAGCGACGATGATGACTATCGGGTGTGGTTGTCATACCGCGAAGACAGACTCGTCCACCGTTGCTGGTTCAGCGCCAGTACAAGTCGATCGACCGGACGATCCGGCCAATCTGTCGGACGCCCAGCGGACCGATCAGTTTTACTATTCCTATGAGGCGGGGATGAACATGATTCAGCGCGGTCAATACGCCCACGCAATGGGCGCCTTTGAAGAAGCGTTGCGAATGAATCCGTCCAGCACGGAAGCCATGTTCAATCTGGCCGCGTGTTACGACTCGATCGGCGACCCGCTTCGGGCGATCCCGATCTATCGCCGGCTGCTGAGCGAAACGCCGAACGACGCTGATTGCCACGCCAATCTTGGGACGGCGTTTATCAAGATGTATCATCGCGAGAGGAGTCCGGGATGGAGGAAAATGGCCTGGGACTCATGGAATCGCTCGTTGCAATTGAATCCGGAGCAACCGGAGATCAGGCGATACCTCGAGCAATCGAAGTTAGATAACTAGGGGGGAAGTTCGGGGGCTCGCCGGGGCAGAGGGCTGTCTTACGCGGGGATGTTGGGTTTTTTGCAGCAAGCTTTGATCCGTTTGGCTGTGTTACTTCGGTGCGTGCGGGTTGCCAACAAACGGCTCTAATCTGAAGTGACGGACGGATTATGGCTTCGTTATCCAAGGATCAAATCCTTAAGACCATTCGCCAGTCGCCCAGAGTGCCGGCGCCCTCGCAGACCGTTTCGCGCATCCTCTCTCTGACGCAGAACCCCGATTGCAACCTGACCGCGGTAGCAGAGCTGATTCAACGTGACGGCGCCCTCACCGTACAACTTCTTCGCCAGGCAAACAGCTCCCTCTATGCCACGGCCCATGCCACTTCAAGCGTCAAAGACGCCTGCGTGCGACTGGGCATCAAGCGCGTCCGGGCCGCCATCATCAACGATCACGTCGTCAGCGGCCTGGGCAAGGCATGTCCGCCGGGCTTTGACGCCAGCAAGTATTGGCAATCGGCGCTTGCCACCAGCGTCGCGGCTCGGGACTTGTGCAGCAAACTCATGCCGTCGGCGGCCGAGGACGCCGGGACTGCAGGGCTCCTGTGCGACATCGGCATCGGACTCTTGGCGTATGGTATTTCCAATGATTACAAGCCCGTACTGTCCGAATTGGGTGGGTCGCTCACACCTATGATCGAGCGGATTGAGCGTCGGGTGATCGGCGTCACCCATTCTGAAGTCGGGTCGGCAATCCTCGCGGACTGGAAGCTGGATCCGTCGGTTATCAATGCCGTTCGATGTCATCACGAAGCCGACTCTGATCTGGATGGACAGGAAAACGAGGTGAAGTTTTGTCGCATCGTCTCTGCCGCGGTGACTTGTTCGGAGCTTGCTTTGTTCGGAACTGAAATGGAAGCGGTCGATCGCCTTTTTAAGCAGGTCGGCGCGCTGTGTCCCAACCCCGATGAGGTTGTAGGTGCACTTCTGGATCAACTAGTCGTTCACATTCAACAAATCGCGGAGGGCCTGGCCGTCGAACTGGGCAGCACGGACGATCTTGCGTCGAATCTGCAGAGTGTAATAGGGGAATCAGCCCAGTCCGGCGTTTCGATGTTTTTCAAACCGATGAGCCGCAGTCTCTTCGAAAGTTGATTTCCCGCAAACCAGGCATCGGGTTCCGGACATCTTCCATCCACATTGCCGGAGGCGATCGGCCAACGATTCACCACTCCTTTTCAAGAATTGTCAGAGTTCGGAATCATGGACGGCGTTGATCCGTCGGAGATTCAGCATAATCTTCGTGATTAGCGTAGGTTGTGAATTCCGGGACCTGACAAAGGGCGAAGATTACTGCCAGAATCAGCTATTCGGTCTTGTTCGAAAACCCGGCAGCGGCCTGAAAGGTCGCCAACAGACAAGACCGGGCACCAGGCTCAGGCACCCCCTAATAACCTATCAAAAATGATTGCTTTCGCACATTTGCCGGATGAATGGGCACAGATTCCGAGTAAATAGGGTCCGGATTCCTTGACTTTCATCACCCGATTTGATGATACTGGGCGCTATGTTGCCCCATTGTGCCTTTGCAATGGGAGGGAACGGGTTTCACTGTGCTCCAATTTGCTTCTGCACGGAGCAACGGATCAAAGTGGACCCGGGCAACGGTGAGAGCAAAACGGAGGAAGGGACCTACACGTAAGCTCGATAGTGGCCGGAGGGAGAAGAGCATTCCAAACGCCGCTTTTTTCGCCGTGCTGCATGGACTCATGCAGTACTTTCGGGCTAACTCGTGATTCCCTCATACAGGTTTCGGAATCAAGGAAAGGGAGACGACAATGCTGCGACGGAATTCACGGATTGGCTGGGCATTCACCACATGGATTTGTTGCTTTGCGATTAGTGCTGGAGTCTCATTTGCGGAAGTACCGAAGACCGTCCGGGTTGTACTTTCCGGCGCAGACGCTCAGTCCGCATCGGTGGCCTACGAGGTCAACGGCCAATTGATCAAGTTGCTGCCGGCATCCGATGGCAGTCGCTATGTAAGCACGAGCGACACCAAGCTATCGCTGCATGTGGAGCATCCTGGTCTGGGAGCTTCCGTCACAACCGTCGTCCTCCCAGAGGTGGCGACAGTTTCCGTCCAGGTCGATCTTGGCACAAAGACAAGTGCCCACGTTATTGAAAGTGGTAAGTCTGCTTTCCGGCCGGTTCCCGCGGCCGATTCGCCTAAGATGTCCACAATTGCCGGGAGTAACCCGGTAACGATTGAGCAGGGCGCTTCTCCGATTCTGAACATCTCTGACTATTTTTCTCAACTACAGACTAACAAGGCCGCAGGTCAGGCAGAAAGCGGACAAAGCAATCCGACGGCCGGACCGCGTGGCGGTGGAATGGGCGGCAGCGATGGCTGCACCATGGCCGAGGCAATTAGCGGCGCCGGCACATACAATTTTGACAGCAGCGCAGCGACGACTGACGGCAACCCGCATGCGGCTTGCCTTTCTTTCAGCGAGGACCAAATCGAAGGCGATATCTGGTACTGTTGGACCTCTGATTGCGACGGCACTGTTCGAGTTGAGACATGCGGTCTGACAACGGTCGATACCCGAATCGCGGTCTACAGCGGTTGCAATGTTTGCCCGCCGACCGACGCCGAATTGCTGGCCTGCAATGATGACACTTGCAGCCTTCAATCCCGCGTTCAGTTCACCGCGGTCAACGGCCAGACCTATCTGATTCGCATTGGTAACTACCCTGGTGCTGGTGGTGGAGTTGGTCAGTTTAGTGTGACCTGTCTGCCTCCCGCGATGGAAATTTGCATGCAGCCCGCCGGCAATTGCCAGGGCCGCGATTTTTCCGATGCGCGGACCAGCACTCGTGGTGCCTTCACCACCGCGGAAGACTTGGTTCCTGCGTCAAGCGGTAACATCACCGGCCTTTGCTGGTGGGGAACCTACCAGAGTGGCGTCACTTCGGCGGACTCTTTCGAAATCTGCTATTACGCGGATGCCGGTGGATTCCCCGGCGCCGCAATTGCGTGCTTCAGCCAGGCGCTGGGTTCGCTCACTGTCGGCGGTCCCGTTGATACCGGCAATCAGATTGCCGGCATTGTCCCCGAGTTTGGCTATACCGGTTCGCACGCGGCTGTAGCCGTGACCGGCGGTCAGTGTATCTGGGTCGAAATCACCAACGGCACTACGGGCAACACATGGTTCTGGGAAATTGCACCTCCAGGTAGTGGTCGTGCAGTTCAGCACGCAGGGTCACCCGGCGGCTACTCTCCCGCGGACATTCTCTTCGGTGTCGATCTCGCGGTTTGTCTCGATGTCACCCTTGGCGATCCGGCAGCCTGCCTGCCGCCGCCGGCAACGAATGATAATTGCGGCGATTGCAGTGCGATCGTCGGCGAAGGCACGTTTGCCTTCGACAACAGCGGCGCAACGACGGACGGCCCGGTCCATGCGGCATGCTTCTTCTTCGGCCAGGACCAGATCGAGAACGACGTCTGGTTCTGCTGGACGGCGAATTGCAACGGCAGCGTCCAGATCCAGACCTGCGGACTTACTGGTGTAGATACCAAGATGGCGGTCTACAACGGCCTCTCCTGTCCGATCGACGACACAACGCTCATCGCGTGTAACGATGACGCCTGTGGTCTTCAGTCGAGTGTGACCTTTACCGCAACGAGCGGTCAGAACTACCTGATCCGAATTGGCAATTACCCCGGAGCAGCCCCGGGAGTTGGTTCCTTTAGCATCGCTTGCCTTGGCGTGGCCCCATGCAACCAGCCTGCGGCGAACTGCCACACTCGAGACTTTTCGGATGCCCGCAACAGCACGCGCGGTATCTTTACAGCGGCGGATGACTTCACGCCGGACATGAACGGTTCCATCACGGATATCTGCTTCTGGGGTACTTATTTCGACGGCGCGGGCGATTGCAGTGGGACCGGTCCTGACGCCTTCGAGGTCAGGTATTATGCCGATAACGGCAGCAATCTGCCGGGTGCACTCCTTGCGACGTTCAGCCAGTCGGGCGCTACGTTGACCGTCAGTCCGAAGTTCCCGACGGGCAATTTGATCGCCGGTCTCGTTCCGGAATACGAGTACAGCGCCAGCCACGCGGCTGTCCCTGTCAGTGCCGGAACGTGCTACTGGATCGAGATCACCAACCTCAACTCATCGAGCTGCTCATGGTTCTGGGGAATCGATGATGGTACGACCGGCAATGGTCGGTTGGTGCAGGACGGAGGTCCGCTCAATGGCTATGACGCAAGTGATGCCGAGAACGGGCCCGATTTGGCGTTCTGTCTGAACCTGGCACTCGGCGATGACTCCACCTGTGCACCGCCGCCGCCGGACAACGACGAGTGTGCAATGGCACAGTTGATCGCCTGCAACAGTTCCGTCAGTACGGACAATTCATCCGCCACCACGGACGTCAATGACCCGCTCTTTAGCTGTGCGTTCTTCGGCCCGCAGCAGGGCTTCGGCACGCTTTGGTACACCTTCGTGGCCACGGATACCGAGGCCTTCGTAAGCCTCTGCAACAGCGGCGCGACGGATACGTTGCTGGCCGTTTACAGCGGCACTTGCGGCAATCTCACTGAGCTTACCTGTAACGATGACGCCAGTTGCGGTCCATTGGGCCTTGGCTCTTCGCTTTGTGTCACCGGCCTCACCGTCGGCAACACTTACTACATCCAGGCTGCTTCGTTCAGCGGGGCTGACACGGGCGCCATTACGCTTGATCTGACCTGCCCGTGTCCGGAAGCGCCTCCTGGCGACCTTTGTGATGAACCGGTTGGCCCGCTTGCCATTCCATCAGTCACGCCGGGCACGACGGTCGGCACCAGCATCGATACTGCTCCGCTTTGCGGTACGAGCATCGGCGCCCCCGGCGTCTGGTACACCGTGATCGGAACGGGCAACACGATAACGGCTTCGACCTGCACGGGTACGTCATACGACTCGAAGCTGAATGTGTACTGTGGTCCGTGCAACAACCTGACCTGCGTTGCCGGCAACGATGACTCCTGTGGACTCCAGTCTCAAGTTTCCTGGTGCTCACAGAACGGCGCCCTTTATCGCATCCTGGTTCAGGGCTTCGGCGGAGCCACCGGTGCGTTTGAGTTGACCCTCACCGACAATGGCATTCCCTGCACGGCAACTGTGATCTGTGCCGCGGTCGGCGGGTGCTGTATAGACGGCATCTGCGTCATTCGAACGGAAGATGACTGTGCGGCCGTCGGCGGCGACTACCTCGGTGACGGCACCGATTGTGCCCTCGTCGGTGGTATGAACCGCGAGTACAATCTGGCCGTTGGTCAGGCGATTCCGGACAACAATGCCGCTGGTATCAGCAGCACCATAAACGTGCCCGACACCTTCACGGTGGAGGACGTTAATGTTGACCTCAGTGCAACTCACACTTTCATCGGTGACTTCTGTGTCACCCTGACTCACGGTGCAACGTCGGTCAACCTGATCTTGCGGCCGGGTGACGGTCTTAATGATTGCCACAGCGGTTCGCCGTTCGGTTGCGGCGAGAACAACTACAACAACATCATTCTCGACGACGAGGGGACCCTCCCGATCGAGGATCGATGTGTTCCCAGCGCGACCTCACCGCCAAACTACATTCCGAATAACCCGCTGAGCGCGTTCGACGGAATGCCGGCCGCCGGTCCGTGGATTCTGACGATCAGTGACAATGGCGCCGCCGATACCGGTACGCTTGATTCCTGGTCGCTGCACTTCACCTCGGGCGGCACTTCGCCTTGTGTGATGGAGCCGTGCGAGACGTGCCCGCCGGGCACCATTGCCATCGTCGATGGCGCCGGTGACTTCTCGGGCTGGTGCGCCAGCGTGTCTCACCCGGCCAACGTCAACATTAACGTCGTTGACGTTGATACCGCTGCTGACCGGGCGACGATCACGCTCGACAAGCTCTTTAAGGAGCCCCCGGGCTTCGGTGGCCTTGTTCCTGCGATCCTGATCGACTTCGTGCAGGTCTGTCCTGATTCGCAGACGGCCAACACGATCGTCATCACGTCGGAGAATATTACAAATCAGACGGGTGTCGATTGGCTCGACTTCCATTGGTTGCTGTTCGACGGTCCGGATGCCTGGTTTGACGTAAGTGCGTCGGGCTTCAGCGTCCTACCGTTCCAGAGCAAGCTGTTCAGCAAGTTCCTGGATAGCCCGGCCAACAATCAGGCCAAGGAAATCAGTGCTTACAACGGCGTTGTTCCGAACGGCGGCCTCTTCCAGCCGGGCGGCGGTGCTGCTCCGATTCAGATCGGTGTCGATCTAAGCGGTGCTGCTCGAGTCTCGTTCACTCTGAAGGAGTGGCCGACCCTTGACGGAATCGTGATCTCCGGCGGCTGCTGCCTCGGCCTTGATTGTGTCACTTTGACGCCGAGCGATTGTGCCGCGTCAGCGGGACGCTACCTCGGTGACGGCGTTGCCTGTTCATCCACGGCGTGTCTGCCGCAGAACGACGAATGCGAGAACTGCTCGACGGTGACGACGGGCGTTCCGGTGAACGGAACGACGGAGGGAGCCACGGGCACGGACATCACCACCTGTGCGTTTAACGATACAATCGACGTCTGGCACTGCTGGACGGCGGATTGCACCGGAACCGCGACGTTCGACCTGTGCGGTAGCGCGTTCGACACGACGATTGCCGTGTTCAGCGCCTGCACCGGCGGTACGGAGCTCGCCTGCAACGACGACTTCAACTGCGACGGAGTCGGCGGCAATGAGCTGCAGTCACGTGCTACGCTCTCGGTCACCAACGGCACGACCTACTACATCCGTGTTTCAGGTTTCAACGGCACGACGGGCAGCTACACGTTGAACGTCAGCTGTGCCCCGGGTGGTGGAACAGGTTCCAGCCGAAGGAACGGACCTGTTCAGGCCACGGGCGCTCAGCGCCAGTGATTTAGTTGACATTCGAGCCCTTGGCCGGTTCTGCCCCCGGCCAAGGGGCCTCGATTTTCGTACTGGAGGCAGAAATCGGCGACCGAGTTGTCGATTATCGATGCGTGCGAATGGGGAACGAAGTTTAGTCTCTGGTCCGGCCAGTGAATAAGATGAAGTCAGGAGATGGAAGAATGAAGACGCGAACGCTTGTGACAGCCTGCTCGGCCTTTGCTTGCCTGCTGGTTATCTCCTCTGTCGCCCAGGCGGGCATGACCGTCGTACTGGGCGGCGGTTGGGAGGCTGATATCGGCGATCCTTCAGCTGTGAGCATCAATGTCGATGCCGATTGCAATACCCGCACGGTGTGCGATTTCATCGCCATTGAAATCTCGAAGGATTTCAGGCAGCCCCCGCTGCCCAATGGCAATTTTCCGGGCCTGGACATCATCTTCCGGCAGATAGCCGACGATGCTGACACGGTCCCGAATATCGTGATCCTTGACGAATCGGTCACGAATCAAACCGGCACGGACTGGACCGACTATCACATGACGGTCGGAACGGGCGGCAACGTCTGGTTCGATACCATTGACTCCAGCGGTTTCAGCATGAATCCGTTCGCCAACAGCATGTTCATGGACCCCAGCAATGTCTTTGGCGGCAATCCGAGCCGGGCAACGGACTTCTGGGCTGATGGCGGAATCGTATTCAACAATTCGTCATTCTTCCCCGGTGCGGGAGCTGGCGAAATGGTGATTTCAGTCGATTTGAGCGGCGATGATGTCGCCTTCGTCCTCAGCGAGTACCCGACTCCCGAGCCCGCGACGCTGGCTCTGCTTGGCCTTGGCGGCCTTGTTTGCCTCCGCCGCCGCCGCTGATTGACCCCGGCCCTGTGCCGGCGATTTCGGGGCGTTGCTCGGCGGTGGTGCTCAATTGGAGCAACCCGCGCGGCAGGCTTCAGGTCGCTTTTTTGGGGCATGATTCGATCTGGCTTGGCTATCTAGTCCTGACTTATGATCATTCGAAAGGCTCCGTCCAGCTTGCTTGGGCGGAGCCTTTCTCGTTTTGTCTGACCGTCGCGTTGTACGGTGCCCTTCGGGGTGACGTTCGGTGGGATCGGTTCCCCCATTTCGGCCTCGCTCGCTGGCGGCGACTCTCTATGAACCCTCACCAGGCCAACAGCAGCGCAACCCCGGAATAACCCGAGTCTGGCGGCGAAAAAATCCCCATCGCGGCCATCGCCCCAGGGCCGATTGTCATTTTCCAGGCATTAGGGTGCGATCCAGGTCTGGTACGAGTCTTGCTTAAATCTGCTCAGTGGAGACTGTCAGACCAGACTGGCCGTGAAACCAGATTGTGTCGTTCCTGGCGGAAATCGAGTCCGGTTCGGGTCTTGGATCGACCAACCCAGTTGCGGCTGACACGAGTCTCACAAGACGAACCATGAGCACGGAAGGTCCCTTATTCTGGGAGGCAAGGCGATGACCGAAATTCGCAAAGAAGGCGAGCGCCGACTTGTTCCTATGTGTGAATCGAACTCGGCTATTCTTCCGGACGAAGGTTTTTTTGAGGGAATGGGCCTATTCGGCAAATCCTCCGCGTTCAGAGGCGTACTTTGTCGCATTCCGGCTGCATCCCGCGGAACATCGCCGATTCTTATTGTGGGAGAACAGGGGACCTGCAAGGAGCGTGTCGCCCGAGCCGTCCATTATTCTTCCCAACTCGCCGGTGGTCCATTCGTAGCGGTTGACTGCGCCTCGCTGCCTCGCCAACTGGGTGAGACGGAGCTATTTGGCAACGGCCGTCGCGGCCTGATCGAAGCATCCGAGGGCGGCACCTTGTTTCTGGATGACATTGCCGAGCTGGCCATTTCCGTACAGGCCAGCTTGGCGCATTTTCTTGAGACCGGGCGCGTGAGCGGTCGCGACATCGCCTCGCCTCGCAAGGTAGCTACCCGGATCATCGCCTCGGCATCCCCGGAGGTGGACCGACTTGTCGCGATGGGGTTGGTTAGATCCGATTTGCTTCAGCGAATTGCGACCGTGCGTCTGGAACTGCCGCCTTTGAGGGCTCGGTCGGAAGATATCGCGCCGTTTGCCCATTGGTTTATCAAAAAGCTCGCGGCGGAGTACGGCTGCAAGCCACCATTGCTGGAAGACGCGGCTATTTCGGTGCTCCAGCAATATCACTGGCCGGGCAATGTACGGGAGTTGGAAATTCTTCTTCGCCAACTTGTTGTTAAGCACCCGTCTCAGTCGATCGGTCCCGCTGAGCTACAGTCGCAGATGACTTCGATGGCCGCGACGAGTCTGGATTCCGATTGCTCGCTTGCACAGGCGGAGCTGGTTCACATTCGCAATGTACTGGGACGAGTAAAGGGCAACAAGACGCATGCGGCGCGTATCCTGGGGATCGATCGCAAAACACTGCGTCAAAAGCTGCGGCAGCCTGAAGAACACGCCGTCAGTTCAAGGGGCTGATACGGCGGCCGCAGAGCATGAAAAATCACCGCCCTGAATCGCCATTGGCGACTCAGGAGAGCCGTGTTTCCCGGTCAATTCGACGCCTCAAACTTTGACTTTGCCGCTCTAATTCGTTAGCCTATGGTGAAGAGGCGGAGGAAGGTTGAGGCCTATCGACTTTCAGGGTGGAGTGGGCCCCAACATTCAAGTCGGAAGCCCGTAGGCGCGAGCCGTACTGGTTTCCGGCTTTTTTATTGGGTGCATCAATTCTGACTGGTCGCAGGCATCAGTCTTCGATCTCTGCGGTTGCTGCGTCACGGTCGACTCCACCTTCGGTGTTCAGCCCTTCCTGCAGGTCGTTCTTGCATATCTCTCGCAGGATCGTCGTCGCATAACAGCCCGCGTCGAGGGCAAATGCCAGCTCAACGTAAGCGCCGTGATCGTCGCTCCCACGATCGATGCGTAGATCCTCCATGGCGAATCGCAGCGGACGGCGCGAGCCGTGAATCTTCATGCCCTTAACGGCTCGAAAATCGTCAGGGTCTATTTGCTCCGCGTCGAGAATTGCCTTTTCGACGCGCCCAGGCTCACCCTGCGCGCACGTCATGCGCGCACCGAAGATGGGGCCCGTCGGGGATATCTCAAACGATGCGGCACGGGGCGCTTCGGCCGCGGCGTCCATCACCAGAAAGACCGAACCATTCTCGTGCTTGAAGGCAAGATCGCCCTCCATCACGCGATCGAGTTGGTCGAGCCGCTGGGCCAGGCATCGGTTGAATAATTCGGACTGATAAGCGCTGACGAAGAACTTTCTAAGTCGTTGGTCGATCGCGTGAAAGGCACGCTTGTGCTTGCCGCCGGATCTGGCCATGGCCCGGCATGCCCGGGCATTGTCGCGGAAGCCATATGGCCAGGCCTTTGCGGCGGCCTCGTATTCGCCAGAGTCATAGAGCTGTCGGGCGCGCAATACCTCGCCGGTGTCATGGGGGCCGGCCTTGCCAAGCATCAAGTCCATGACAAGTCCGGCGTCGCGCTGAAGGACGGCGCGTCCGATCGTGCCGGTATCGCCACGAGAGCCGAATCGCTGGCTGCCGAAGTAGTTGGGCACACCTCGCTTGCGGAGTGTCTCAAGAACGCTCTCCAAATCACCGAATCTCCCAGGGTCGCAGTCTCGCATCTTGATACGAAAGCGATTGCCACGCAGGTGCCCGATCCGGAGCTTGTTTCCATGTCGACTCACCGAAAGGACGCGAATGCGGGGAATGTCGAGGGACGCGACTTTCTTGGGGTCGATGTGCTCAATGCTCAGCGTCTGCACGGTGATTGCCCGGGCATCCTTCAATCCCGCCAAGCCGATGTCGCGTGACTGAACACCGAGTGCGCGGCCGATATCGTGGATGGCTCTCATGGTGGCGAGGCCGCGCTTTTCGATCGTGAAATAGATGTGGTCGCCGCTGCCGCAGGGCTGGTAAGCGGGGATCTCCTCGACGAGGAAGTCTTCATAGCGGCGTTTGATGGCCCCGGGCATCGCGGGCACGTCGGCAGTCAGGAAGGGCAGGGTATCCGTTGGGGACGTAGATTCGATGATGCTCATATGAATCAATGTAAGTGGAGTTGACCTCGAAGGCTACCGAAGAGTATAGTGAAGATGTCGGGTGTGGTTCTCGGTCCATCTCTTCGGCCGCTACATCCGGCGAGGCTCATGCCGAAACTCGCCCGATGCCCAGCAGGGTCGCGCGGCTTTCGACATCGGCCTGGAGTCTGTTGCAGGTCGATTTTATGGACAACGACGCGCTTGAGCGCTGCCAGGCGACCCTTGGCTATCAGTTCAACGACCCTACCCTCCTTGTGTCAGCTCTGACGCACGCTTCCATCGCTACGACCCGCCTACAAAGCAATGAGCGACTGGAGTTCCTTGGGGACGCAGTGCTGGGCATGGTGGTATGCCGGTATTTGTTCGAGAAGTACCCCGAGTATCTCGAAGGGGAATTGACCAAGATCAAGTCGTCGGTTGTCTCGCGCAAGACGTGCAGTGAGATCAGTGAGGAGATCGGCCTGCCTCAATTCTTGTTTCTCGGAAACGGAATCGCGGGTCGATCGAAGTTGCCGACTTCGCTTTCGGCCGCCGCGTTGGAATCGTTCATTGCGGCGATGTTTCTCGACGCCGGCCTGGAGCGGACGTCGGAGTTCATTCTCAAGCACATGGTCAGCTATATCGACGCCGCGGTCGCCAGTGAGCATCAATACAACTACAAGTCGCAGCTTCAGCAGTTTGCCCAGAAAAACAGCGGCGACACGCCGTCATACGAGGTCCTCGACGAAAAAGGGCCGGACCACGCCAAGTGCTTCGAGATTGCAGTCTGCATCGGCGGCCGTCGCTTCAAGAGCGCCTGGGGCCCGAGCAAGAAAGACGCCGAGCAGAAGGCGGCGCTGAACGCCTTGATCGAGCTTGAGTTGATTCCCGCCGAAGCGGCGATGGCCTAACGGCTAGTCGTTCTGCACTTCCGACGCCGCGTCAGTAACAAGACTCCGCTACCGAAGAGCCCAATCGCAGCCGGCTCAGGAATGTTCATCACCGTGATAACAGGAAGCGGAAGTGCCCCGTAGGGCCAAATGCCGGCGTAGATGCCAACCGCCGGGCTGTTGGGGCCAATCTGGATGATCTCATAGAAATCAAACCCCTCGGGATCATTGCCACCGAATTCCAAGAAACCTACGCCGCTAAAAATGTCGAGAGCCTGAGGATCTCCCATTGCTTTGGTCTTGGTCAATCGGAAATTCAGGACATTCCAAATAGCCGGTCCAGGGCCTGATAAATTGGCGCCAGCGGCACCGTGTATGAGGAATCCGTCGGGTTCATTGGCACCCACTAGATGGCTTATGGAGGTGATTTCGCTTATTGGGATTTCAATGTTGCTAACGGTTGCCTTGCCAAAGACGGTCGGATCGAGGATTCCGACGTCAAGGCTCCAGCCAAATGCGCCGCCGTCGTCGTTTTGATACCAACCGGAGATATCCCACGTGCATGTAAACGCCAAGTTGGCGTCACACTCCAATTCGAGGGCCTCGCCCCTGGCACCCTGATGGCTGACGCTTCCTGCAGGTGAGGCGGATGCCGCGGTGAAATAAACCGCACCCGCACCCATCAAAGGAGTCGGCAGGGCAACTGCGACAAACAAACAAACGAGCACTAAGCACTGGGGTTTCATGGCAATTCTCCTCTATTAACTTGTGTAACGAACAACCAAGTATGGGATGATTCAGTGTGTGTGCTGACCCGGAGGCTACTGCAACGCGGTGGTCGGAACAGGATAAGAACTAGATGCGATAAGAATCAGCGCGAGTATACCAAGTCTTGGCCGCATTGATTGCCTCCTTTAGGCCCGATTCTTCGGCACCGATCATTGATTCAGTGCCATGAATCAACCATTAATTATACGAATCCAATGCGGTCGATTGCAAGCTTTGGGGAACCCGGTCACTGCGTCGGCAGGCGCAGGTCGGCGGCGTCGAAGAGAGATTCGAATGCAAACCCTGCTGCACGGATGTTTTGCCCGGCTCCCTGGCCGCGATCGACCACTGCGACGATTTTCTCCACCGTCGCACCCGCCTCGCTAATGGTTTTGGCGGCCTCCAGGACCTGGCCGCCGGTGGTAGCGATGTCTTCAACGAGCAACACGACGTCGCCTGGATTGATGCGCCCTTCGTACATCTTGCCCGTGCCGTAATCCTTCCTGGCGTTGCGGATGATGACGAATGGCAGACTGGCCGCCATTGCCGCCGCTGCCGCGAGGGCGACACCGCCGAGTTCCGCGCCGGCGATGAGTGTCGTCTGTGGGGAGGCCTTCCCGGCAAACAGCCGACCTAGTTCGGCGAGGATGTCTGGCTGAGTTTCGAAGAGATACTTGTCGACGTAGAACGTCGATTTTTTTCCTGAGCGGAGCGTGAAGTCTCCCTCCAGATAGGCGACGGAGCGAATTCGCTCGGCGAGCTCTTTGTGGGTCATGTTTCCTTTCCGGTATGCATAGCTCGCGAACGGGCGCGGCATTGTCATCCCTGAACGTGCGGACTGCGCTTCGGCACCCATCGCGTGTTGAGCTGGTGCGGCACGCCCAGCAGGTCGCAGAGCTTTCCGACGACGAAATCCACGAGGTCATCCACCGACTTCGGTCGCAGATAAAACCCCGGTGATGCGGGACAGATGATACCACCTGCGCGGCTGATTCGGAGCATGTTCTCCAACTCGATCTGCGAAATCGGCATCTCCCTGTGTACAAGAATAAGTCGGCGTGCTTCTTTGAGGTGGACGGCGGCGGCCCGGGAGATGAGATTCGCGCCCGTGCCCGAGGCAATGTCGCCCAGGGTATTGCTGCTGCACGGACAAATAATCATGCCGTCCGTGAGAAACGACCCGCTGGCAAGCTTGGCCCCTACATCGCGATATGGGTATGCGGTAATCGAGGAGGCCAGGGCCTCACCAACCAATACCTGTGGGGTCGGGTCGGAGATTTCGAGTTCATCGACGAAGAGCTGCCGACCGTGCGGGGAAATGACCAGGTGGACGTGAGCCCCACCCTCGACCAGCGCTTTGAGCAGGCGAACGGCATACGGCGCACCACTTGCACCACTAACAGCAACAACAATTTGCTTAGACATGGGTCACTATTCTGTCATCTATCAGTTGAAAACCGGCCACGGATTATCGAATCAAAACCGGCCAGTGGTTTGTGATATACCATACCTCATGGGCTTTGATCAAGCTGCGGTCGACTCCTCTTTTTTCTTTTT
>WBZR01000579.1_pt1 | contig 56567 bp, 53 predicted proteins | sample 5204231 | NCBI WGS metagenome assembly WBZR01 (sample SAMN12412403, study PRJNA552823) | activated sludge metagenome | isolation source: activated sludge from anammox sidestream of wastewater treatment plant... | place: USA: Virginia | collected 2017-08 | reverse complement strand
CGGGCCATCGGGCCGGCAGTTGTTGCTGCTGATGCTGCTTTATTCCGGTGCGCATCTGCTGTCGCGGGTGCTGGTCTCGGGCGCGCTCGAACTCGACGAGGCCGAGCAGTCGTTGTGGACACAGCAACTCGCCGCCGGCTATGGCGCGCAGCCCCCGCTCTACACCTGGCTGCAGTGGGGCGTGTTCCAGCTCGCGGGGGTCTCGGTGTTCTCGCTGGCGCTGCTGAAGAACATCCTGATCGCACTCACCTATCTGTTCATCTACTTCGCGGCACTGCGCGCGATGCCTGCGCGGCTGGCGCTGCTCGCGTGCGCCGGCATGCTGCTGATCCCGCACATCGGCTGGGAGTCGCATCGCGACCTGACGCACTCGGTGCTGGTCACGACCGTGGCCAGCGCGACGGTTCTCGTGCTCGTGCGGCTGCTCGAGCGTCCCCGTCCGGTGCTCTTCCTGCTGCTCGGCCTCGTCGCCGGGCTGGGCATGCTGTCGAAGTACAGTTATGCGCTGTTCTTCACGGCGCTGGCGCTGGCGGTACTGGCCAGCCCGGAGGGCCGCAAGGTGGCGCTCAGCCCGTGGCTTCTCGCCAGCGTGCTGGTCGCGCTGATCGTGGTTGCGCCGCACGCCTGGTGGCTGCTCGATCACTGGCAGATGGCCAGCGGGCGAACGCTGGCAAAAATGGACGCCCGACCCGGAGCCGTCGTCGGCGCGCTCGGCGGGCTCGGCCGTCTCGTCGAGGCCATCGCCGGTACGCTGGTCGTCCTGGTCGTCGTGTCGGTGACGGTGTTCGGCCGCGATGCGTGGCGCGTGCGCAGCGCCGGACCACGCAATCCGCAATGCCGTTTCTGGCTGCGTTACTTCGTGGCGCTCGCGGTGCTGCTGGCCACGATGGTGGTGCTGGGCGGCGTCGGCAACGTGAAGGGGCGCTGGCTGCAGCCGCTGCTGTGCATGGTGCCGCTCGCCTGGTTCGGCTGCCGCACCGACCTCGGCGCCCATCCCCGGCTGCCGGTGTTCCGCCGCGTCCTGGTTGGCTTCGCACTGGTGTTCCTCATCCTGCTGACGCTGCGCCCGACCTGGGACGGCTGGCGCGGCAGGCCGGGCGACCTGAACCAGCCCGCGGCAGCGCTCGCGCACGCACTGCAGGCGCAAGGCTACGACGGCAGCGGCAGCATCGTCGCGTCCGATCGCGTGTTGGCGGGTGTGCTCAGGGTCCACTTCACGCGTGCGCACGTCCGGACCTGGCCAAACGGGACGCCGCGGCCGCCGCTGGTCGACGACGAAAGCCTCCTGCTGATTGCCGGCGCCGGTCAGGAGGCCTGGCTGCGCGAGCGAGCGGCCGCGCTCGGTCTCGTCGAAGGCGCCGTGGTCTCGGGCGAATTCGAACTGCCGTTCACCCATTCGCGTCCCGGGCAGCCCCGAGCGACCTACCGGTTCGTGCTCGTGCGCGGCCAGTGAGCCATCCGGTGTCGACGCCCGCTGCTGCGCTCACGCGTCGAGGGGCCGGCCCACGCGATCGCTTCAGCCGACCGCGTCCAGTTGTGCGAGCGCGGACCACACTTCGTCGACGTCGGGCATCGTGCCGGCGCGTCCGAAGCTCGCCATCTGCGGCAGCCAGAACGGCTCGGCCCGGAACCGCGGCCAGCGCGGCGTGTCGGGCACCATGAACACCAGCGGGCGCTCGAAGGCTGCGGCCAGGTGTGTGAGGCCGGTGTCCAGGCCGACGACCGCGCGCGCGTGCGCGAGCAGCGTCGCGCACTGCCCGAGACTCAGCCGTTGCGGAACGCGCGCGCGCGGCAGGCCGCCAGCGATCGCCTCGGCGCGCGCACGTTCGGCATCGTTGCCCCAGGGCACCACGAAGTCACGGCCGGCCGAGTCGAGCCGTTGCGCGAGCGCCCGCCAGCGTTCGACCGGCCACTGCTTCTCGGGGCGCGCCGTCATGTGCAACAACACGATCGACCCGGGTGCGAGTGCGCCGCCCGGCATCTGCGCGAGGCCGGCCAGCGGTGGCGGAGCGAGCGCGAAACGCGGCAACCCTTCGACGCGATAGCCGAGTGCCTGTGCGGCCAGCGAGCGCAGCGCGTGGATCGCGTGCTGCTTCTGGTCGACGCGAAAGCGCCGCTGGTAGAGGAGCGCAGCCAATGGCTCGCGCGCGCTCGCGCGGTCGAAGCCGGCGCGCGGACCGCGGCCCTGCAGCGCCAGGAACGCGCTCTTGAGCAGTCCCTGAAGGTCGAGGATCAGGTCGTAGCGACGCACGCGGAACCCGGCGCGAAAACGCGACCACTCGGCGCGCGTGGCGGCCGACAGCGGTGCCTTGCGCCAGCGGCGCAGCGCCACGCGGTGGATCGTGGCGACGCCCGGGTGCAGTGCCGGAAGCTCGGCAAACGGCTCTTCGACCACCCAGTCGACGCGCGCAGCGGGCAAGGCCGTGAGGATGTCGCTGACCACCGGCAGCGCGTGGATCACGTCGCCGAGCGAACTGGTCTTGACCAGCGCCACCTCGAGCGCCGCGGGCGTTCCGGAGGATGGATCCGGGTCGCTCGCGCTCTGGCGCGCGCCGTCCGGACGATCAGCCGCCCGGCATTCGGGCCGGGTCGGTGCGGCGTCCGGGACGCGGGCGCAGGACGATCGCATTCGCAGGCAGCGTCAAGGCGGCAGGGCAGCAAGGCGCCCATGATAATCGCCTGCGTCGCGACGGCTGCGCATCCGTTCCCGCCGAGCGCACAGTCGGCGCTCAGCGTCGGCCGGTGGTCAGCATGACGATCGCACCGATCACGACCAGCGCGCCCGCGATCTGGATCGCGGCGACCTGCTGGTCGAGCACCACCCAGCCGAGGAACAGCGCCGCGATCGGCTCGAAGTTCATCACTGCGGCGTTGTTGACGGCGCCCAGTCTGGGCAGCAGCACGAACAGCGCGGTGATCGCCGACGCGTAGAGTACGGTGAGTGCGGCCAGCGCCGCCCAGCCGATGCCGTCGGCCGGCCAGTCGAACCTGCCGCGCAGCGCGCCGGTACCGATCGCCACCGTGGTCACCACCAGCATCAGCACCAGCGTGCGCAGGCGGCCGTCGGTGCTGCCCAGCCAGCGGGTGGTGAGGTAGAGCGCGCTGGCGAACGAGGCCGCGCCGCCCAGCGCGAACGCCACGCCGACGCCCATCGATGCAGGCACGAGCGTCGCCGCGCCGGCCGGCGGCCGGGCGAGGCCGGCCACGTCGAGCGCCGCCGCCAGTCCGGCGAGCGCGATCGGCATGGCCACGAAGGCGCGGCGCGAGGGCTGCTCGCCGCCGGCGGCCCAGGACATCAGGCCGAGCATCAGCGGGAACGTATTGAAGGCGAGCAGTGCGAGCGCCACCGGAATGCGCGCGACGGCCGAATACAGGCACAGGCTCTGGATCGCCACCAGCAGCCCGATGCCCAGGGCGCGGCGCAGTGTCGATGCCGGCATGCGCAGCGGCACGCGGGCCCGGGCGAGCAGCACCAGCACGAACAGCGCTGCCCCCATCGAGCGCACGGCCACCGCCGTGGCGACGTTCGCACCGTGGTCGAAGGCGAGACGCGCGGCGACGTGGTTGCTGGCGAACGAGGCCGCGATCAGCAGCAGCAGCGAAACGCCGAGCCAGCGGGGAAGTGGCGTCGGGGAATTCATCGAGCCGCGAGGATATCAGCGCGGCGCTCGCGTCACGCCGTGTCTGCAGCGTCAGGACGGCGGAGGATCGACTCGCGGCAAAGGAACGATTTCGACCGATTCGACCCTGCCGGATCCGTCGTGCCGCAGTCGCAACACGCGCGCCTGCTGCCAGTGCCGCAGCGCGCCGGTTTCGAGGCCGACGTGGGCGGCGACTTCGTCGGTCGTGGTGGCGTGGCGCGTCGAGCGACGCTCCCTGCCGCCAAACCTGATGAAGTTGTACGAGGCCCAGAGCACCAGCGAACCGGCGAGCAGCCCGATCACGAGCGCGTACCAGCCCAGCAGATCGAGCAACGCCGCACCACCGTGCTCGACCACCATTTCCTCGTAGAAACGCGAAGCGCCGAAGGCCCAGCCGAACAGCGCGAAGACCGGCAGCCAGAGGTAGGCCCAGACGGCCCAGAAGAAGGCCGTCAGCCCCGTCGACACGACGCGCTGCGGGGTCGATTGCAGATCAGGCCGATCGATGATCAGCGGTCGGGCAGCAGTCCGCGATCCGGGCTTTTCCATCGTGCTCGCTCTCCCCTGGAACGAAGCAGCGCCCTGGGCACGCCCACCACCGTGGTGAACACGTTGATCAACCAGAACGCCAGCGGGTACCAGATCATCCAGAAGTAATGCCTGAACAGCCCCTTCTCCACGCGTGAATCGAGCAGCATTCCGGTGGCCACCTGAAGAAGGCAGGTGGTGCCGACGACGACACCGTTCCAGTTCGGCAGCAGCGTGGGAATCCCGATCGGCACCGGCAGCCCGAGCACCGTGCCGAGCAGCCAGAGCAGGATCACGCCCATCATCGCGTAGGCCCAGGCGGCACTGACGACGAACTCGGTGAACACCGGCCACATGCGCCGCATGTTCCACGCGTGCAGACCGCGCCAGTTCCTGATCAGCACCTGCATGCCGCCGGTGGCCCACCGCAGGCGTTGCCTCCAGAGGCCGCGGAACGTCTCGGGCATCAGGATCCAGCACAGCGCGTTGGGCTCGAAGCGCACGTCCCAGCGGCGCGTCTGCAGCTTCCACGACACGTCGACGTCTTCGGTCAGCATGTCGGTGCTCCAGTAGCCGACGTCGTGCAGCGCGCGGCGCCTGAAGGCGCTGACCACGCCCGAGACGGTGAACACGCGCCCGTAGGTTCGCTGGGCGCGCTTGATCAGGCCCACGATCGACGAGAACTCGCCGACCTGCAGGCGCCCGAGCAGCGTCGAGCGGGTGCGCACGCGGGGGTTGCCGGTCACGGCGCCCACGCGCGGCGAACGGAAATGCCACATCAGCCAGTGCACCGCCGATGGATCGAGCAGTGCATCGCCGTCGATGCAGACGAGGAATTCGGCGCGGGTCATCGCCGCCGCCGCGTTCAGCGCCGCGGCCTTGCCCTGGTTGTGCGCCAGATGAACGACGCGCAGCGCCGGAAAGCGCCCGACCAGCTGGCCGAGCGCCGCGGCCGTCCCATCGGTACTGCCGTCGTCGACCGCCACCACCTCCAGGTCCGGATACTTCGAGGCCATCAACCATTCGATCGTCTCGACGACGTGCGCTTCCTCGTTGTGGCAGGGCACGATCACGGCCACCGGCGGATACGCGTCCAGTTCGGGCGGATCATCCGGTTTGCCACTGCTGCGCTCGTAGTGGAGCCAGTAGTACAGCGCGCCGGCCATCCACAGGTACGCCATGAACAGCGGGTAGTAGAAGACGAAGCCCAGCAGGGCGTCGGCGGCGGCAGAGAGGTTCAGGCTGCTCATGGTGCTCAGGGCTGCGGGACGGCTTGCAGCGAGAACGCGGGTACGAGTCGACGCAGCGTCGGGGCGTCGCCGTGCGGGTCGTCCGGGTAGTAGCCGATGTGGGTGGCGCCAGCGAGTTCGAGCATCCGGATCCAGCTCGTCAGTTCGCCGTCCGGTACCGGTTGGCCGCCGCGCCAGTCGCGCGCCTGCAATTCGAAGACCGTACGCGCCAGGCCTTGCGGCTGCGCGGCAACCGCCCCGACGAGCGATTCGAGGAAACGCCGTGGCGACTTCGCGCGTTCCAGGTACGGCATCGCCATCAGCGCCGTGAAGTCGTAGGCCTGCAGGAACGCCGGCAGCGATTGCGCGTACCAGTCCTGTGCCGCCGGATCGACGACGGGCGCTGCGTAGAGGTTGCGTGCCGTCTTCAGCGGCGCGTTGAAGGTTTCGGCGGCGGCAGTGAGTTCGCGCGTGAAGTCGACCAGCCATGCGAGCTTGCGGCGCGACCACTCGGCCGCTGCTTGCGGTTCGGCCCTGATCGCGTCGACGGACCCCGCCAGCCCCCATCTGTCGCGATAGACCGCGCGGGCCCATGGGCTGTCGTCCTCGTGGTCGCCGATCAGTGCGTCGTCATGGAACAGCAGTCCGCTGAAGCGCGCATGGCGGCCGAGATCCGCGTAGATCGACGCGATCGCCGCGCGGGCGCGGGCGGAGAACGGCGACAACCGCCGGTAGGTCGTTCCGGTCATGGCGTGCGCCGCCTGAACGAGATCGTCGCGCGCCGGGTGGCCTTCGGGCAGCCGGAATGCGAGCACCGGCATCCATGCGTAGACGCGCACCCCGACACGCGTCTCGAGTTGCCAGGCGACGCGGTTGAACAGGTCGGCGCGCATCGGCATCTGGCTGTTCGGGAAATACAGCGCGTCGGCCTCGCCGTCGCCGTCCGGGTCGGCGTACGCCTGCAGATAGACGGTGGAAGGCCGGATCGCCCTGATGCGCTCGAGCAGCGCCGACAGGTTGCGCTCCTGCTCGCCCGGGTCGGCGCTGTAGACGTAGTCGAGGTCGACGTGGACGACGCGCTGCGGGGGCTCGGGCCAGACGCGTTCGATCTCGTCGACGAACTCGCCGAGGTTCGGGCTGGGTTCGACGATGATCCGGCGGATCCGGTCGAGCGGATCGCGGGCGGCATTCACGCCTCCTTCGAGCGTGAGCATCAGCGGCATGCCCAGCTCGCGCGCGATGCGCTGCGTCGCACGGTTGTAGCGGCCGTACGGCCAGACCATCGCGCGCGGCGCCTGGCCGGTCTCGCGCTCGATCAGGCGCGCGTTGCGTTGCAGGTCGTCACGGATGCGCCCGAGCCAGGCTTCGTCGTTCTCGTAGTGGCGGGTCGCCGCGTCGTAGATCCTGGCCACTCCCGCAGGCTGCTCGTTGCCCTGGGGGTTGGCGATTACGCCGCGATGCAGTGCGTACGAATGCGAGGCGACTTCCACCAGGCCCGAGGCCGTCATTTCGCGCACCTGCGCCCACGACAGGAAGGCCTCGCGCGCCACTTTCCTTCCGTCGTAGTCGACCATCGCACCGGCCGGCGCGTCCATCCAGCTGCCGACCAGTGCGATCACTGCGGGATAACCGAACAGCTTCAGCACCGGATAGACGCGGCTATGGAAATCGGCATAGCCGTCGTCGAAGCTGAGCAGCACCGCCTTCGGCGGCAACGGGGCGCCGCCTGCGCGCGCCTGGGCGATCCGGGTCAGGCTGACGGGGCTGTAGCCGTTTTCGCGCAGCCAGCTGAACTGCGCGACCAGGTGCGAGATCTCGATGCCGTAGCGGCCCGCGCCCGGTGCGTCGGCCGGCAGCCCGTCGCCGGAGACTTCGTGGTACGAAAGCGCCAGGAAAGCGTCCGGCGCCATGTCCGCCGCGCGGGCCGACGCCTGTGGCAGCACGAACGACGCAGCGAGCGCTGCCGCCAGCAGGCACAGGCGACGACGCAGCCAGGCGGGTGTCACCTCAGAACCTCCCGTCGAGTGTGAGCGTCGCGAAACTGCGACCGCTGCGCTCGCCGTCGTACGGCCGCAGCAGCCGGCCGATGCCGTAGCGCAGGGACAGGCGGCGATCGATTTCCCGGATGTGCTCGTAGGACAGGCCGAGCACCGCGCCGCTGCCGAAGCCTTCTTGCGAATAGGTGCCGACCGTGGCGGAGGCGCGCTGCCGGAAGCTGCGTTCGTAGCGCCGCCAGGTGAGCCATTCCGCTGCCGCCTCGACGGTGGCAGTGGCGTCGCTCGCGGGGTTGAAGTACGGCGCACCGTCGAGCGAGTTGCGCGATGCGCCGACCCAGGCCGTGGTCTCGAAGCGCCACAGCGGTGTGCTCGTCCAGCGCTCGAACCACGAGAGCCAGCCGCCAGTGCGGTCGTTGCCGTCGCTGAATCCGAGGCGGCTCGCACCCGCCGCGAAACTGCGCGACTCGTTCACTGCGTACCGTACGGTGGCGGCGGCTTCGTTCGCACGCACGCCGACGCGCCAGGCCTGCATCGGCAGGTTGCTCGAAACGCTGCTGCCGAGCAGCCCGAGCGACCAGTGGTCGCCGAACTGCCGGGTCCCGCTCGCTTCGATTCCGGTGCGTCCCGACGAACCGCCGGTCACCGCCGCCGTCAACCTCAGGTCGCGGGCGCGGTACTCGGCGCCGAGCGCTTCGCGGTGCCAGCGCACGGCGTCGCCGGCGAACCCGGCGTGCGCGATCGAACTCTGGGCGAAGACGCGCCACCGATCGGCGAGCGGCTGCGTGTAGACGCGGGCGTCCAGACGCCAGTCGTCGGTTCCGGTGGGCGTGGCATCGCTCGATCGCCCGAAGCCGGCGGTCAGCACGAGCTCGCGCATCCGATGCACGGTCCACAGGTCCTGCGCGCGGACCACGCGGCTGTCGTCGGGGCGACGTTCGACGGCTTCGCCAAGCTGTGCCCGGGCGTCGGCCCACGCATGCACGTCGAGCAGCGGCGCAACGCGTTCGGCGTGCAGTCCGGCGTTGCCGGGATCGGCAGCCAGCGCGCGGCGAAACTCCTCGTCGGCCAGGCGAGGCCAGCCGCGCGCATACGCCACCGATCCGACGGCTTCCCGGGCGGCGGCGCTGAATGGGAATGCGTCGCGCAGCGCGGATGCCCCGCGTTCGGCGTCGTCCAGGCGGTCGCCGTAGACGCGACCCAGCACCGCAGCGGTGCGGGCCGTGACGGCGTCCGCGTTGCCACGCTGCGCCGAACGCAGCGGCGGCGTGCGCGCGGCCAGCGCATCGGCGTGGGCGATCGCATCGTCGAGGTGCTCGCTCTCGACCAGCGCGAAGAACAGGCCGAGCGATGCGGCGAAGTCGTCGGGTTGCGCCTGGAGCGCCTCGCGGTACATCGCCGCCGCCTCTTCGGGCCGCCGCACCGCCAGCATCGCGTCGGCGGCCGACGCGACGGCGTAGCTCGGCACCGCAATGCCGGCGTCACGCATGTCCTGATAGAGCGCGACCGCATCGCCGGGACGGCGACGCAGTTCGAGCGCCACGATACGGTCCGCGAGGCGCCGGCGTTCGGACGCATCGAACGTCGCCGGCGTTGCGCCAGCGGGCCCGCGCAACGCCTCGGCGAGCCGTGCGGCCGCACTTTCGCTGCGCCCGAGCGCGCGGTCGAGCCACGCGAAACGGGCCTCGCCGGACTCGATGCGCTCCTGGATGCGTCCCCAGCGGATCTCGATGGCGGCCTGGTCGTCCGTCATCGCTGCTACCTCGGAGGCCGGCAACAGACCGGGGTGTCGAGCGGCAAAACCGGTCGCCAGAGTGGCTGCACCGAGGCGGGCTGCGGTGCGGGCCAGCCCGGCCTGCGCCTCCTTCGACCGGGGATCGGCCGTGAGCGCTTCCTGGTGCTTCGCCAGCGCAGCAGGCCACTCGCCCGCGGCTTCGGCCACGTTCGCCAGCGCAACCAGCAGGGCTGCGCGGCCGGTGTCCCGGGGCGCATCCGCCAGTGCCTCGTCGAGCAGTCGCCGGGCCTCCGTGTGTCGGCCGCGGTCGGAGACGGTCAGCGCAAGTCCGATCCGGCTCTCCTGGCGCCCGGGGTGCATCGAGACCGCGCGTCGATAGACCGACTCCGCGAGATCGAAGCGCTTCAGGTTTCGTGCCGAGCGGCCGATGCCTTCGAGCACGTACGCGGGCGCATGGGCCAGGTCGAGCCCCGAAGCCCGGCTCAGTGCCTCGGCGTCCCGGCCGGCCCAGCCGAGCACGACGATCCGGTCGAAAGCGATGCGCAGGTCGTCGGGGTGCCGGGCTGCCAGGCGATCGAGCGCAGCGAGCGCATTCGTGTAGTCGCCGCTGCGGGCCTGCGCGATCGCTGCCTCGTGTGCACCCGGGGGTTGCGCGGCAGCCGCAAACGCGAGCGTCGCGCAGAGCACGAGCGCGCAGGCGCCCGGGCACAGGCCGCGGTAGGTTCGAAAGAGTGATCGGCTGGGCACGCGCGGGAAAGACCGTTCGGGACGATGATGGCGAACCAGCCTATCGACGGGTTTGTTGCGGTGCAATGGCCGTGCAGGCGTGCCCCGGGGCAGGCCGCGCGACCGCGCGCGGATCCCCGACGAGCGGGCGCCGGAGTTGCCGGAATGCGACGCTGCCCGGCAGCGCCGGCAGGCCGCAGCAGGTTCTTTACATACCCATAAGAGTATGAGAGCATTATACCCTGTGCAGTATGTCAGGAAGACAGGCACCGAGATGATTGACCGATTCCGAAGGATCACGGTTCTGTTCCCGCCGCTGGTGTGGCTGGCCGCAGCAGCCACCGCTGCGGTGGCGCAGGAGCCGGTGGTGCAGACCGTCGCCGTGCGTGCCGGCGCAGTCGATGTCGGCCTGGAACTCGACGGCACGCTGCAGGCGGTGCGCCAGAGCACGGTGGCTGCCCAGGTGCCCGGCAACGTGGTGCAACTGCTGGTGCGCGCCGGCGATGCGGTGCGCGCCGGCCAGGTGGTCGCGCGCATCGACGAGCGCGACGCGCAGGCCAGCCTGGCGCGCAGCGATGCGGCCGTCGCCCGGTCGCAGGCGGAACTGACCAATGCGCAGGCGCACTACGAGCGCAACCGCCAGTTGCGCGCGCAGGGCTTTGTCAGCCAGGCCGCGCTGGACATCGCCGAGTCGCAGTTCCATGCTGCGCAGGCCGGCCAGCGGCAGGCGCAGGCCGGCCGCAGCCAGGCGGCGCTGGCGCGCAGTTTTACCAGCGTCACCGCACCGTACGACGGCCTGGTGCTGGCGACCCACGTCGAGGCCGGTGATCTCGCCACGCCCGGGCGCGCGATCGTCACCCTCTACGCACCGCAACCGATCCGCGCGCTCGCCTACGTGCCGGCGTCGCAGCAGGCGCTGGCGCGCGGTGCGCCGCGCGTCCAGGTGCGCCTGCCTTCCGGCGACTGGGTGACTCCCGCAACGGTCACGGGCCTGCCGGGTGCAGACCCGGTTTCGCAGACCGTGGAATTCCGGCTCGAACTGCCGGCGGGTGCAGTCGCCGGTGCGGTGCCGGGGCAAAGCGTGCGTGTGCGCTTTGCCGGCGGATCGGCCGAGCGGCTCACGCTGCCGGCGGCGGCGGTCCTGCGGCGGGGCGAACTCATCGGCGTCTACGTTGCGCGCGGCGAGGCGTTCGTGCTGCGGGCAGTGCGCGTCGGCGCCGACCACGGCGAGGCGGGCGTCGAGGTGCTCGCGGGTCTGCAGGCCGGCGAGCGCGTCGCGATCGACCCGATCAGGGCCGGCCTGGCCGGTGCGAAGCCGGCTCCGGTCACTGCGGCGCGCTGACATGGGCGAACACGAAGCGACGAGGCCAGGCGACCCGGCCGCCAGCGCCGCGGAGGTTCCCGCTCTCGGCGTGTCGGGGCGCATCGCGCGCGCGTTCCAGGCCAACGCCATCACGCCGCTGCTCGCGCTGGTTGCGCTGCTGCTCGGCGTGTTCGCGGTGCTGGTGACGCCACGCGAGGAGGAGCCGCAGATCAACGTGACCATGGCCAACGTGCTGATCCCGTTCCCCGGAGCGTCGAGCATCGACGTGCAGAACATGGTGGCGCGCCCGGCCGAACAGGTGCTGTCGCAGATCGCCGGCATCGAGCACACCTACTCGATCGCACGCCCGGGGCTGGCGGTGCTCACCGTGCAATTCCAGGTGGGTGTGCCGCGCACCGAGGCGCTGGTGCGCCTGTACGACGTCCTGAATGCCAACCAGGACTGGCTGCCGCGCGACCTGGGCACCCTCGCGCCGATCGTCCGGCCCAAGGGAATCGACGACGTGCCGGTGCTGGCGGTGACGCTGTGGCGTCGCGATGCCACCTCGGCCGTCGAACTCGAGCGCATCGCGCATGCGCTGGAGGCCGAGCTCGAGCGCGTGCCGGGGGCCCGCGAGGTGCAGACCATCGGCGGGCCCGGGCGCGTGGTGAGTGTCGCGCTCGAGCCCGTGCGGCTGCGCGAACGCGGGCTCGACCTGGCGCAGTTGCGCAAGGCACTGGCTGGCGCCAACCTCGGGATGCCTGCGGGCAGTGTCGTCGATCCGTCGGGCACGGGCATGCTCGAGGTGCAGACCGGTGAATTCCTGCGTTCGGCCGACGACGTGGGCTCGCTGGTGGTCGGCGTGCACGCGGGCCGGCCGGTGTACCTGCGCGAAGTCGCGCGCATCGAGGCGGGCGCGGCGCAGCCGCAGCGTTACGTGTGGTTCTCGCAGGGTGCGGGCGCGAGTGCCGATGGCGGCGATGCGGCGACGACGCCGGCGCAGTCACCGGCCGAGCGGGCTGCCGCGGTCGGGCAGGTCCATCCGGCGGTCACGCTGAGCGTGACCAAGAAGCCGGGCGAAAACGCCGTCGACGTCGCACGCGCGGCACGTGCGCGGCTCGACGAGTTGCGCAACAGTCTGCTGCCGCCGGAGGTCGAGGCCACCGTGACGCGCGACTACGGCCAGACTGCCGCCGAGAAGGCCAACAAGCTGATCCAGAAGCTTGCGTTCGCCACCGGCTCGGTGATCCTGCTGGTCGGCCTCGCGCTCGGCCGCCGCGAGGCGGTCATCGTCGGCGTGGCCGTGATGCTGACGCTGACCGCGACGCTGTTCGCGTCGTGGGCCTGGGGCTTCACGCTGAACCGGGTGTCGCTGTTCGCGCTGATCTTCTCGATCGGCATCCTGGTCGACGATGCCATCGTGGTGGTGGAGAACATCCATCGCCACCAGCAACTCGAGCCGCACGCGCGCCTGGCCGACATCATTCCGCGCGCGGTCGACGAGGTGGGTGGCCCCACGATTCTCGCCACGCTCACGGTGATCGCGGCGCTTCTGCCGATGGCCTTCGTCACCGGGTTGATGGGTCCATACATGAGCCCGATCCCGATCAATTCGAGCATGGGCATGGCGCTGTCGCTGGCGATCGCATTCACGGTGACACCGTGGCTGGCGCTCAAGCTGATGAAGCAGCACGGCGCGGGCGAGGGCGCCGCCGCTGCGGCCCCGCAGGCCGCTGCGGCCCGGCTGCAGCGCGTGTTCGTCGCGCTGCTCGATCCGTTCCTGCGCAGCGCCCGCAAGCGCTGGCTGCTTGCCGCCGGCGTGCTCGGCGCGATGGCGCTGTCGGTGGGCCTGGTGGCAGTGCAGTGGGTCGTCCTGAAGATGCTGCCCTTCGACAACAAGAGCGAGTTCCAGCTGGTGGTCGACATGCCGGCGGGTACGCCGCTGGAAGACACTGCCGCCGCGCTGCACGAACTGGGCGCGTTCCTCGCGAGGCAGCCCGAGGTGCGCGACCTGCAGGGCTACGCGGGCACCGCCTCGCCGATCACCTTCAACGGACTGGTGCGCCAGTACTACCTGCGCGCGCAGGCGGAGCTCGGGGACATGCAGGTGAACCTGGTCGACAAGACGCATCGCGACGACCAGAGCCACGCGATCGCGTCGCGATTGCGCCCGCAGCTCGACCAGATCGCCGCGCGCCACGGTGCGCGCCTGAAAGTGGTCGAAGTGCCCCCCGGGCCGCCGGTGCTCTCGCCGATCGTCGCCGAGGTCTACGGGCCGGACGAGGCGGGCCGCAGCGAGCTGGCCACGCGCATCGCGGGCGCGTTCGGCGCGACGGCGCACATCGTGGGCATCGACACCACGGTGACGGAAGACGCGCCGCGCGCGTTCCTGCGGATACAGCGCTCGCGCGCCGAGGTGCTCGGCATCCCGGTGGCGACGATCGCGCAGACGGTGCACGGCGCGCTCTCCGGCGTCGATGCGGCCTGGCTTCACGATGGCCACAGCAAGTACCCGGTTCCGGTGCGGCTGCAGCTGCCGCGCGAGTCACAGGTGGGGCTCGACGCGCTGCTCGCGCTGCCGCTGAAGGCCGCCGACGGCAAGTCGGTGCCGCTGTCGGAGCTGGTGCGCGTGGAGGACGGCGTGATCGACAAGCCGCTCTACACGAAAGACCTGCAACCGCTGCAGTACGTGCTCGGCGACATGGGCGGCGGCGTCGATTCGCCGCTGTACGGGATGTTCGGCATTCGCGGCGTGCTCGCCGCCGCGGCGCTTCCGGCTGCCGGCGCGCTGGGCGAGTACTGGATCCACGCGCCCGGCGAGGCCTGGAAGCAGTACGCGATCAAGTGGGACGGCGAGTGGCAGGTCACCTACGAGACGTTTCGCGACATGGGCGCCGCCTACGCGGTCGGGCTGATCCTGATCTACCTGCTGGTGGTCGCGCATTTCCGCTCGTACCTCATGCCGCTGATCATCATGACGCCGATACCGCTGACCATCGTCGGCGTGATGCCCGGCCATGCGCTGCTCGGCGCGCAGTTCACCGCCACCTCGATGATCGGCATGATCGCGCTGGCCGGCATCATCGTGCGCAACTCGATCCTGCTGGTCGACTTCATCGAGCTGCAGCTGGCCGAGGGCGCGGGTTTCAGCGACGCGGTGATCCGCTCGGCTGCGGTGCGCGCGCAGCCGATCGCGCTGACCGCCCTGGCTGCGATGATCGGTGCGTTCTTCATCCTGGACGATCCGATCTTCAACGGCCTGGCAGTCGCCCTCATTTTCGGCATCCTGGTGTCGACGCTGCTCACGCTGGTGGTGATCCCGGTGCTGTTCCATGCCGCCTTCCACAGGCGCTACGCAGCGCCCTGACGGCCGTCGTCCACCTTGCCTTGCCTTTCCTTCCCTTCCTCAACTCGGCATGGAGTGTCACATGAACGTCGAACGCATGATCCGCATTTTCGCGGGTTCGTTCATCCTGGTCTCGCTGGCGCTGGGCGTCGAAGGCAGCCCGCTGTTCGTCTCGAAGTGGTTCCTTGCGGTCACTGCCTTCGTCGGCCTGAACCTGTTCCAGTTCGGTTTCAGCAACCGGTGCCCGCTGGGCATGATCCTGAAGCGTCTCGGCGTGCCCGACACGCCGTCGACCTGCGCGCGCTGAGCGCGCCGCGGATCCTTCTGGCGCCACGGGCCCCGCTGTCGCAACCGGGGTTCGTGGCGCAACCCATCGCATCTGGGAGACAATCGAGGTGAACTCCACGAACGACTCCTGCACCATGACCGTACTCAAGGACGAAACCTCGCGCACCGACCTGCTGAACCGCCTGCGTCGCGCCGAGGGCCAGCTTCGCGGCATCCAGCGGATGATCGACGAGGGCGAAGACTGCATGCAGATCGCCCAGCAGATCTCGGCGGTGCGCAAGGCGCTCGACAGCGCCTACGTGCGGATGACGGTCTGCTTCATGGAGCAGGAACTGTCCTCGAGAATGCGTGACGCCAGGGGTCGTCCGGCCGACCTCGGCCAGTTGCTGGGCAACGTCGAGGCGCTGCTGGGCAAGGTGCGGTAAGCGCCGCACCCGCGCGGCGGCGGCGCGTCGCCGCTGCCTGCGGCGGGCTCGTGCTATGGTGGCCGCGCCGACCATCCGCGTGCACCCGCCATGCACTGGCCCTTCTCGCTGTCACCCCTCGAGCACGGCGCCTTCGTCTTCGTGGGGCTGCTGCTCTACGTGCTGGTCACCCGCATCGGCAAGCAGCATCGGCATCCGTCGGCGGCGATCGCCTGGGTGATGTCGATCGCGCTGCTGCCCTATCTCGGCATCCCGCTGTTCCTCGCCTTCGGCACGCGCAAGCTGTCGCGCGCGCTGCGGCGTGCGCCGGTGCGCGTGCCGGCCGCGGGCGCCGCGCACGCCGCCGACGGGCCGCACTGGGCGCTCACGCTGCTGGCCGCCCTCGGCGTGCCACCGCCGGTGCGCAACGCATCGATCGTCTTTTGCGGCGACGGCGAGACGGCGCTGCGCGATTTGATCGCGTTGCTCGACGCAGCGGTGGACCGCGTCGACCTGTGCACCTTCGTGCTGGCCGACGACGCCGTCGGCACCCGGGTGTCGGCCGCGCTGGCGCGCGCCGCCGGCCGCGGGGTGCAGGTGCGCGTGCTGCTCGATGCGATCGGCGGGCTGCGCACCTCGCGGCGTCTGGTGCGCGTACTGCGCGCCGGCGGTGTGCAGGTGCGCTGGTTCATGCCGGTGGTGCGCAATCCGGTGCGCGGCCGCACCAACCTGCGCAACCACCGCAAGCTCGCGGCCGCCGACGGCGAGCGGGTCTGGAGCGGCGGGCGCAACCTGGCGGCCGAGTATTTCCTCGATCTGCCCGGCCGTCCCGCCTGGCGCGACCTGAGCTTCGTCGTTCGCGGCCCGCTCGCCGCGCAGGCGCACGAGACCTTCGAACACGACTGGGCCGACGCGCAAGGCAAGCCGCCGCGCGCGGCGCCGGCGATGATCGCGCCGGCCGACGCCGACGCCGATGCCGGCGCCAGCGCGCAACTGGTGCCGAGCGGCCCGGACCACGCCGACGACACGGTGCATGCGCTGTTGCTCGCGGCCGCGTATCACGCGCGCACCCGCATCCTGGCGGTCACGCCGTATTTCATCCCGGAGGAGGCGCTGCTCGCAGCCTGGTGCATCGCGTGCCGACGCGGCGTGCCCTTGACACTGGTCGTGCCGGCACGCTCGAACCACTGGATGGCCGACTGGGCGCGCGAGCGCGCGCTGCGTGCGCTCGCTGCCGCCGGCGCACAGGTGGTGCTGTATCCGGCGATGATCCACGCGAAGGCGGTGGTCGTCGACGGCCAGCTGGCGCTGTGCGGCTCGGCCAATCTCGATGGCCGCAGCCTGTTCGTGAACTTCGAACTGATGACCGCGTTCTACGGCGCCGGCGAGATCGCATGGCTGGCGGCGTGGATCGAGGCGCAGGCACGGCAATCGGCGGCCTACGAGGCGCGCCCGCCGTCGTGGGGGCGCGACGTCCTCGAGGGCATCGTCCGTTCGGTGGGGTTCCAGCTGTAGCTGGCGCCCTTGTGTCAGGTGCCGCGTGGCCTGCGCGCGATCATGTTGACCGCGCGCATCGTCATCACCGGCTCGCCGCGCTGGTTGAGCACCTCGATCAGCGAGCGCACCACACCGCGGTCGGGCTTCGAGTCCGACGCGCGCGCACTCTCGATCGTGACCCGCACGGCCAGCGCATCGCCGGGGCGCACCGGCTGCAGCCAGCGCAGTTCATCCATGCCGGGGGAGGCCAGGCTCGAAGCCGGCGACAGGTAGTCGACCGCGTAGCGCTGCATCATCAGGCTGCAGGTGTGCCAGCCGCTGGCAATGATGCCGCCGAAGGGGCCGCGCGCCGCGAACCCGGGATCGGTGTGGATCGGCTGCGGATCGAAGCGGCGCGCGAACTCCAGCACCTCGGCCTCGTCCACCGTGACGGTGCCGAGTTCGTGCACCGTGCCGGGCAGGTAGTCTTCGAACCAGCGCTCGGTCATCGGTCGCTCCTTGCCGGCCTCGGGGAGCCTTGCCCGCGGCACGTGCCGTGCGTGAACAGGCCATCGATCTTACGAGCAGGCCGCGCGCCTGCAAGGGCAATCGATCGCCCGACTTGTCATGCATCAAGACACCGGGACGATCGTGCGCGCGGGCGGGCAATCGCTCCGGGGTGGCCGCCTTGCGCGCCGCGCCGCCGATCGCGCGTCAGTGCACGCCGGCGGCCGCAGCCTGCGGTGCGTCGAGGACGAGCCTGCCGTCCCGCACCGGAATCCGGTCCCCGGGCGCGTGCGCCATGCGCACCGAATCGGTCCGGCCGTTCAGCGTGTACTTCACGTCGTAGCCGATCACTCGCTCGACCGGGCGCTCCACGGTTGTGCAACGCTCTTCCTGCGTCGTGTACGTGTCGCGCTCCTGCATGCCCTTCTGGATGCGATTGCCGGCGTAGCCGCCGCCGACCGCGCCGACGACGGTCGCGAGATCCCTGCCGCGGCCGCCGCCGATCTGGTTGCCGACGACACCGCCGAGGATCGCGCCTGCCGCGGTGCCGGCGATCCGGTTCTCGTCCTTCACCTCGCGCCGGTGCGTGACCGGCACTGTCGTGCATTGCTGTTCCTGCCGCTTCTCGACGTGCCTGACCGGCGTGACCGTGACGACTTCGGCGTGCGCAGGCCCGGTGGCGGTCCTGTAGCCCGCAAGGGCGCCGACCGACAGGGCGGCCGCGCCACCAACCACGATGGCGGTGATCATGGATCTCTTCATGGGTCGTTCTCTCCGTTTCGGGCGCGCCGGGGGCGGCTCGTTCGGCATCGATTGTGACGATCACCGCCTGGCGTGGACGACCGTCGGCGCTGTTCGTCCGGCCGTCGATGCCACGTCGGCCGACTGGCGGCCGACGTCCGGGGCTCGACGGTCGGGGCCGTGCGAGCGCATAGACTGCGCAGATGTGCGGGCGCTACGTTCTCTACGGTCCCGACGATTCGCTGATCGAGGCCTTCGACCTGCGCGACGTGCCGCGCCTGCCGCCGCGATACAACGTCGCGCCGGGCGCCGACGTCCTGGTCGTGCTGCGCGGCACCAGTGGCGAGCGGATCGCGCGGGTGATGCGCTGGGGTCTGGTTCCGGCCTGGGCGAAGGATCCGTCGCCCGGCGCCGGACTGAACAACGCGCGCGCCGAGACGGTGGAGACCCGACCGGCCTTCCGCTCGGCGTTCAGGTCACGCCGCTGCCTGATTCCGGCCAACGGCTTCTACGAGTGGCAGGCGCGCGCGACGCCGAAGGGGCGCAAGCAGCCGTGGTACGTTTCGCCGACCGACGGGCCGTTCTTCGCGTTCGCGGGACTGATGCAGCGTTGGGGGCCGCGCGAGGCGCCGCTGTACACGACCTGCATCGTGACCACCGACGCCAATGCACTGATGGCGCCGATTCACGACCGGATGCCGGTGATTCTGGCGCGCGAAAGCTGGCGCCGCTGGCTCGATCCGCAGACACCATTGCCGGAGCTCCGGCCGCTGCTGCAGCCGGCGCCGCCCGAGGGCATGCAGGCGTGGGCAGTGTCCGTCGCGGTGAGCCAGGCGCGCAACGAGGGGTCGCAGCTGATCGAGCGGACAGCACCCGCGCAGCCCTGACGCGGCGCACTGCAACGGGTGCCGGCGCAATGCAGGCGCGCAACTCCCGAATGGCGCTACCGTGCGGAGCCGCCGTCGGTGCTGCCGTCAGGGGTGCCGTCAGGGGTGCCGCCAGGGGTGCCGTCGAGGAACAGTGCCGGATCGACCATCGCGCGATTCAGGCTGACCGACCAGTGCAGGTGCGGCCCGGTCACGCGGCCGGTGGCCCCGACCGCGCCGATGTGCTCGCCGACGCCAACGACGTCGCCGGGGTTCACCGCGATCGCATCGAGGTGGCAATACATCGTCAGCAGGCCACTGCCGTGATCGAGCCAGATGGTCTTGCCGTTGAAGAAGTAGTCGCCGGTGTCGATCACGCGGCCGGCGGCCGCCGCCACGACCGGGGCGCCGGTCGCGGCCGCGATGTCCATGCCGCTGTGCGGATTGCGCGGCTGGCCATTGAACACACGGCGCAGCCCGAAGGAGCTGGAGCGCTGCCCGGCCGTGGGCTGGCGCAGTCTCAGTGCCTGCGGGAGCGCATCGCTGTGCGTGGCCGCCACGGCGGCCAGATGCGTGCGTTCGCGTTCGTAGCGGGCGAGGTCTTCGGCCGACAGGTCGACCTTGCCGGGTGGCACCCGGAGCCGCTGTTCGGCGTAGCGGACCGGATCGATCACGAAGGGCAGCGGAACTGCGGTTTCGCCCGCGCGGCGAACCGTCACGTGGCGCGTACCGGGTTCCACGCCCAGCCCGATGCCCACGATCGCCGTCCATCGCGACGGATCGCCGATGACCAGCACCGGGATCGTGCCGAGCGTCACGCGCGGCGGCTCGGCCGACGCGCCGAGGTCGATGACCGCCACGCCGCCGGGCACGCTGCGATGCTGCGGCAACTCGAGCGCCGCGGTGTGCATCGCGAACAGGGTGGTGATCGCCAGCAGTGCGATCCGGGACAGGATTCGTGACGGTTGCATTCGCGGTCGGCTCGCTCGTCTCGGGCAGCCGCTTCACCGCTCGCATCCGCCAGGGATGCCGGCTGGCGGCGCAACGTCGAAGCCGGCGACGAGGTGGCGCAGTGCGGATTGGCGTGCGAGGGCTGCGTGGAGACTAGCACAGTCGACTTGCGGGAAACGCATCCCCTGCGTGGTCCGTGCGCGCCGCAACGGCTGCACAGCCACTCGGTCGAACGCCAATCGGTGGGGCACGCGTTTTCACTTCGCGCCCGTGGTGCGGCTCGCCGACGCCAGGCTCATCGCCACTACCGCAGGGCCGGGAAATCCGGTTCCGGGGATTCCTGACATTAGACTGCCGGCAGGCCGCGGCGAAGCCCGGCCGGAAGGTACCATCGGCCCATCCAGTCGCCCTGTCGTGCCGCAACGAGCGCAGCCATCGTCTCCGGGAACCGCGATGACGGACATCGAGTACTACAACGACCACGTCGTGCGCCTGTTCCTGCTGGCGTCGGCGGTGTGGGGCATCGTCGGCATGCTGCTCGGGATGTACGCGGCGGCCGAACTCGCCTGGCCGGGACTGAACTTCGGTATCCCGTGGATGACCTTCAGCCGGATCCGGCCGGACCACACGTTCGGCGTGATCTTCGCCTTCGGCGGCTCGGCGCTGATGGGCACCTGTTACTACGTCGTGCAACGCACCGGCCACACGCGGCTCGCGGCCGGACGGCTGGCGGAGTTCACGTTCTGGGGCTGGCAACTGACCTGCGTGCTCGCGATGGCGACGATGCCGTTCGGCATCACGCAGAGCAAGGAATACGCCGAACCCGAGTGGTTCATCGACATCCTGATGACGATCGTCTGGGTCAGCTTCGGCGTGGTGTTCTTCGCCACGCTGGCGCGCCGGCGCATCCAGCACATCTACGTCGCGAACTGGTACTACGGCGCGTTCATCATCGCGGTCGGCCTGCTGCACGTCGTCAACAACCTGGCGCTTCCGGCGTCGCTGACCAAGTCGTACCCGATCTATTCCGGTGTCGCCGACGCGATGACCCAGTGGTGGTACGGCCACAATGCGGTGGCCTTCTTCCTGACGGCCGGCTTCCTCGGGATGATGTACTACTTCGTGCCGCGCCAGGCCCGGCAGCCGCTGTGGAGTTACCGCTTCTCGATCGTCAACTTCTGGGCCCTGATCTCGATCTACATGTGGGCCGGTTCGCACCACCTGATGTACACCGCGCTGCCCGACTGGGTGCAGTCGGTCGGCATGGCGTTCTCTCTCGTGCTGCTGATGCCGAGCTGGGGTTCCGCCGCGAACGGCCTGTTCACCTTCAACGGCTCGTGGCACCGCCTGAAGACCGATCCGGCGGCGAAGTTCATGGTGATCGCGCTGGTGTTCTACGCCGCTTCGACCTTCGAAGGCTCGATGATGGCGATCAAGACCGTCAACTCGCTGTCGCACTACACCGACTGGACGATTGCGCACGTGCACTCCGGTTCGCTCGGCTGGGTCGCCATGATCACGATCGGCTCGCTGTACGCGATGGCGCCGCGTGCGCTCGGCCGCCCCGCGATGCACTCGCACAAAGCCATGGACCTGCACTTCTGGCTGCACACCGGCGGCACGCTGCTGTACGTGATCGCGATGTGGATCGCCGGCGTCACCGAAGGCATGATGTGGCGTGCCACCGGGCCCGACGGCTCGCTCACCTACGCGTTCATCGACAGCCTGCTGGCCATCAAGCCGCTGTACATCGTGCGCTGGTTCGGCGGCGTCCTGATCTGGCTCGGCATGTGGGTGATGGCCTGGAACCTCTGGTACACGGCCGCGGACGCGCGCAGGAAGCTGATCCGGCCGATACCGGTGCCGGTGCCCGAGCCGGTGTCGCAACAGATCCCGGCGCCGCTTCCGGCTGCCGGTTGAGGAACGCTCATGGCCTACCGGCACTTCGAGTTCATCGAAAAGCACGCGTGGACGCTCGGCATCCTGACTGCCGTGATGGTGTCGCTCGGGGGTCTTGCCGAAGTCCTGCCGCTGTTCGTCGAGGCGCGCAACGTCCGGCCGCCCGCCCACATCAAGCCCTACGAGCCACTGCGACTCGCGGGCCGCGACATCTACGTACGCGAAGGCTGCTACCTCTGCCACTCGCAGATGATCCGCGCGCTGCGCTTCGAAACGCAACGTTACGGGCGCTTCTCCACGGCCGAGGAGTCGGTCTACGACCGTCCGTTCCAGTGGGGCTCCAAGCGCACCGGCCCGGACCTGGCCCGCGTGGGCGGCAAGTACTCCGACGACTGGCAGCGCATGCACCTGGTGGATCCGCGTGCCCTCGTGCCGGAGTCGAACATGCCCGGTTATCCGTGGCTCGCGACCGCCGGCATCGACGGTGCCGGGATTGCGGGACGGATGCGTACGCTGCGCAAGCTCGGCGACCCGTACACCGATGCCGACATCGCCGGCGCCGCGGCGGCGCTCCAGGACAAGACCGAACTCGATGCGCTGGTGGCCTACCTGCAGGGCCTCGGTGCGGCCAGCGAACCGGAGCCGGCCAGGGCTGCGGCCGCTGCTGCGGTGTCGCTCGCGGAGCGGTCGCCGTGAGTCCGGTCTGGGGTCACCTCGTCGGGGTCTTCACGCTGCTGCTGATGGCGGCATTCATCGGCGTCTGGGTGTGGGCCTGGCTGCCTCGTCATCGGCAGGCGTTCGGCAGGCTGGCGCGCCTGCCGATGCAAGACCGTGGCGCCCGGCCGGGCGATTCGATTCCATCCACCGACGCGGAGGAGCGCCGATGAGCAGCGGCTGGTCCTGGTGGGTCGTCGGCCTGATCGTCGTCAATTTCGGGCTGACGTTCTTCCTGTTCCTGTGGGCACCGCGCGCCAGGGTGCCGCTGCTGCCCGACGGCACGACCGGCCACGTCTGGGCCAACGGTACGCTGCGCGAGGGCATGAACCGCCTGCCCGGCTGGTGGATCGTCACGTCGCTGGCGATGTATCTCATCGCTGTCGCCTACTTCGTCCTGTATCCGGGCTTCGGCAACTCTCCGGGGGTGCTCGGCTGGACGTCCGGGAAGGAGCTCGCCGCTGCCACGGCCGCCAATGCCGCGCGACTCGACCCCGTGCTCGCGCGCCTCGGCACGATGAGCGTCGAGGCGCTCGCCGGCGACGCGCAGGCGCTCCAGCTCGGCGAGCGCCTGTTCGTCGACAATTGCGCGGCCTGCCACGGCCGGGCGGGTCTCGGCAACGTGCTGCTCGGTGCCCCGAGCCTGGCCGACAGCGACGCGCTCTACGGCAACACGGCCCAGGACATCGCGACATCGATTCGCGACGGTCGCACGGGCGTGATGCCGCCGTGGAACGCGCTGGGCGACGCGACCGTGAAGGGTCTCACCCAGTACGTGCTGGGGCTGTCCGGCCAGACGCACGATGCGGCGATCGCGGCGGTGGGCGAGCCGGTCTTCAAGACGACCTGCAGCGCCTGCCACGGGCCCGAAGGAACCGGCAATCCCCAACTGGGCGCGCCGAATCTCACCGACGGCATCTGGCTCTACGGGGGTGCGCCGGCGGCGATCGAAACGTCGATCCGTGACGGTCGCAGCGGGCAGATGCCGGCGTGGCGCTCACGCCTGTCCGACGCCGACATTCACCTGCTGACCGGCTATGTCCATCACCTGTCGCACCGTGCGCAGTGATCCGCCGGGCGATCCGTCGCGCCGCGGCTCCTGGCTGCCGCGCCGTGGCTCCTGGTCCTCGCAGCCGGTCGTCTGGCTGGGCGCCCTGGTGTTCGCCGCTTCGATTGCCGGGTGCATCGGGTTGATCGTCGTCAGCGCGCGCTACGACGACGTGCCTGTTCCCACTCACCGCCGGGTCTTCGGTGTGCCGACGCAGCAACCGGCGTGGTCGTCGCCTTCCGGCTCGGGAGGCCGTGACCATGGTCGAGCCGGGCTGGCCGCCGAGGTACGTGCGGCCGACACCCACCGGACGCCGCGTATCGTCGTCCCGGGTGGCCACGTCGTTCAACCCTGACGGATCCAGGAGAGGGTCATGAGCCTGTTCGACGCCATGAAGGGCGTGCCGTTGCCCACCACCGAAGCCGAACGCAACGAACTCGTCATCACCGAGATCTCGCAGGGCTTCTGGGAATACCACCTCTCGCGCCGCAACAACATCCTGCGCGCACTTTGCAACGCGCCGACCGTGCCGACGGCGATGCCGCTCTCGACCTGGGGCAGCGCAGCCGATCCCGGGCTTCCGAAGAGCCCGAAGTGGTGCGAAGCGTGTGCGCGCATCGCCTGGCCCGAAGCCGGAACCAGCGGTCGGGATACGAAACTCCCCGGCTGAAGTCGGCGCGGCCGCGCCGCTGCGCACGGTGGACCGGGGCAAGCGCCGGCAGCGGGCCGACAGCGACACCGCCGTGGCGTACTGGCACGGCTGGCCAAGGAGGAACCGACCGTGAATCGGCACGCATCCCGCCAGCACGATGCAGCCGTCGTCGAACTGCTGCGCGAGGATCCACCGTTCGCCGAGGCCAGCGGCATGGCGAACGTCGCTTCGTGTGCCGGCATTCCCCGCGAGAGCATGCACCGGATGCTCTCGCCCAGGGCCAATCCGAGCCTCGGGACGCTGCCGGCGCCTTCGCCGGCCGGGCGCAAGACCAGGTGATCGAGCAGGACCGAACCGCACATCCACCGGCCAGGATCCGTGACGCCCGCCGGCCAGGATGGTTCACGAGAGAGGGAGCGATACGTCGTCGGCGCCGCGGTCGTGCCAGACGCGGCTTTGCCAATGCACCGCAACCCGATGGCGGCCACACGGCGCGTCGAAGGACAAAGGGGTCGGCGGCCCGAAGTCGCCACTCCCCCTGGATGTCCCTGGATGTATTGGTAGGCCGTACTGGATTCGAACCAGTGACCAACGGATTAAAAGTCCGCTGCTCTACCAGCTGAGCTAACGACCCGTTTTGCGAAGCTCGTCATTTTAGTATCGACCTCGAGACGGGTCAAACCACCAGCCGACAGGACTCCCCGAGCCGATGAAGCTGGCCGCCGCGGACGGAGGCGAGGTTGACGATCGAGGGGTCGTGGTGCTGCTTCGGTGCTCCTCCATCACGTTTCCGAAGATGTCTGCAACGTCCGTGACCACCACGCTGAAGCTCACCGAAGCGCTGAAGGCCCGCATCGGGCGGGTCGCCGCCGAGGCGGGCAAGTCGTCTCATGCGTTCATGCCCGAAGCCATCGAGCGCCACACCGCGCTGGCGGAGCGTCGACGCGATTTGGGGCGGGTCGTTGCTTCTTGTCTCCAGCAATCTGCCGTGGATGCCGCAGCCACGGTTCCGCTGATCTCCAGCGCCTTGCAGATACCGAAGCAGCATCCGATGATCGGTCGACCCGTCGAGGCAGGTTTGCGCGTGCTTCGGATTTCGCGCGGGCACCGCGGATACGTGGCGCTGTACCGCCACGACACGGCGTCCGATACGGTCATGGTCCTGGCAATCCGGTATCAGCGTGAGCGGCACTGACATGCACGGCCGCCGTCGGGAGCGCCGCAGCCGGGCGTGCCGTCACGCGCGCGATCACCCGCGCCGTCACCGATATCGCGTCGGATCCTCCACCGCCGCTGCCACGAATCCCTCGCGCCGGATCCGGCAGGCGTCGCAGCGGCCACAGGCACGGCCTTCGTCGTCGGCCTGATAGCACGACACCGTCATCGAGTAGTCGAGGCCCATGCGGATGCCTTCGCCGATGATCGCTGCCTTCGGCAGCTCGATGATCGGCGTGCACACGCGGATCGGCCGCCCCTCGACGCCGGCCTTCGTTGCGAGGCTGGCCATCCGCTCGAACGCGGCCACGTACTCGGGGCGGCAGTCGGGGTAGCCGGAGTAGTCGACTGCGTTGGCGCCGAAGTGGATTTCGCCGGCGCCGAGCACTTCGGCCCAGCCCAGTGCGATCGCCAGCATGATCGTGTTGCGCGCCGGCACGTAGGTCACCGGGATCGCGTCGGGATGGCCCGGGCCTTCCGGCACGGCGATGGAGGCGTCGGTGAGTGCGGAACCGCCGAAGCTTGACAGATCGAGGTCGACGATCTCGTGGTGTGTCACGCCCAGCGCGGCCGCGATGCGGCGCGCGGCGCGCAGTTCGGCGGCGTGGCGCTGCCCGTAGCGCAGCGACAGTGCGTGGCATTCGCGGCCCTGCTCGCGGGCCAGCGCCAGCACGGTGGCCGAGTCGAGTCCGCCCGAGAGCAGGACGACGGCGCGCATCAGCGGGCGGCGCGCATCAGCGCGCCGGCAGCCTGGCCAGGCGATCCTTCGCCAGCGGTGCAGCCTGGCTCTGCGGGTACTTCGCGATCACCGATTCGAGCGTGCTGCGCGCGGCGCGTCGGTCGCCGCTCTCGGCCTGCGCGTAGCCGAGATTGAGCAGCGCGTCGGGGACACGCGGGTTGTCGGGGTACTTCGCGATCAGTGCCTGGTGGCTGGCAATTGCGCCCTTGTAGTCTTTCAGCGCGAACTGGCTGCTGCCGATCCAGAACAGCGTGCCCGGCATGTAGGGGCTGTCGGGGTACTGGCCCTGGAACAGCTGGAACGCGGTGAGTGCGCCGCGGAAGTCGCCGTTGCGGAACAGCGCGAGTGCGGCCTCGAACGAACGCTGCTCGGACTGGTCGACCGTGACGGTACGGCCGTCGAGCTGCGTGGTGACCGGCTCGAAGCGCTTGATGCGCGTGTCGACCGTCGCCAACTGGTCGCGCATCTGGCGCTGCAGCGTGGCCAGTTCGTGGGTCTGCACTTCGAGCTGGCCGCGCAGGCGTGCGATCTCCTGGCGTAGCGCATCGAGCTGCGACTGCAATTCGAGCTGCCCGCGCGAGCCCTGCTCGAGCCGCTCGACGCGCCGCGCGAGTTCGTCGAGCTTCTCGTTGGTCTGCTGCTGCAGCACCTGCACGCGGCCCCGGACGTCGAGGATCGCGCGCCGCGCCTCGTCGTCTTCGAACAGCGCGTGCGCCCCCGGCGCCACCGACAGCAGGCCGGCGGCGACGCAGAACGCGCGGAGCGCGCGGTGCCCGATCATTGCGTGCCCCGCTTACTGGTAGACGAGGTCGGCGCGACGGTTTTCGGCGTACGACGCCTCGTCGGCGCCCGTGGCGCGCGGGCGCTCTTCGCCGAAACTCACCGCCTCCATCTGCCGGTCGGGCACGCCGAGCGCCGACATCGCCCGGCGCACCGCCTCGGCGCGCTTCTGGCCGAGCGCGAGGTTGTACTCGCGGCTGCCGCGTTCGTCGGTGTTGCCCTGGATGACGACGCGCTTCGTGTTGTGGCCGAGCAGGTAGCGTGAATGCGCCTCGACGGTGCCGCGGAACTCGTCCTTGATCACGAAACTGTCGAAGTCGAAGTAGATGCTGCGCCTGGCCAGCGGGCTGTTCGGATCGTTGAGCGGATCGGTGGCGCCCACCGACACCTGCTCGACCGCGCGCCCGCTGGTGCCGGCCGCTGCCGCGCCGCCGGCGCCGTTGCGGCTCTCGATCGGCGCTGCACCGCGCATGCTGCCGGCCTCGTCCTCCAGTTTCACGCCGGAGGCGCAGGCGGCCAGCAGCGTCGCCGTGGCGGCTGCCAGGACAAGTCGGATCGTCGGTTTCATTGTGCCCTCTTCGTGTTGACGGTACGTGGTTGCGGGAGTCCGCTTCGCGGTCACTTCGCGAAGGGACCCCAGGTGGGTTCCCGGATGTCGCCGGCGTTCGAACTCAGCCGCTGTCGCACCCGTCCGTCGATGCTGACCGCGACCAGCGAGTCGCGTCCGCCGGCCTGCGTGGCGTACATGACCCAGCGTCCGTTCGGCGCGAAACTCGGTGACTCCTCGCGCCCGGACTCGGAAAGCAGTGTCTCGCCACCGCCGGCGAGGTCGCGCACTGCCACGAGGAAGCGGCCTTCGCGCCGCGTGAGGAAGGCGAGCGTCTTGCCGTCGGGGCTGATGCGTGGGCTGACGTTGTACGAAGAGCCGAAGGTGATCCGCGTGGCGTCGCCCCCGCCGACCGGGATGCGGTAGATCTGCGGCGAGCCACCACGGTCGGACGTGAAATAGATGCTCTTGCCGTCGGGTGCGAACACCGGCTCGGTGTCGATGCCGGCGGAACTCGTGAGCCGGCGCGGCGGACCCGAGCCGTCCGAGCCGATCAGGTAGATCTGCGACAGCCCGTCCTGCGTGAGCGCCACGGCCAGCGTGCGGCCGTCGGGTGACCAGGCGGGTGCGCTGTTGCTGCCCTTGAAGTTGGCCACCGCCTTGCGCTGGCCGGTGGTGAGCGTGTGCACGTAGACGACCGGCTTTTTCAGCTCGAACGACACGTAGGCCAGGCGCGTGCCGTCGGCCGACCACGATGGCGAGATGACCGGTTCGGGCGAGGTCAGCGGCGACACCACGTTCTCGCCGTCCCAGTCGGCGACGTTGAGCCGGTAGCGATTGCCCTGTTTCGAGACGAACGCGATGCGTGTCGAGAAGATGCCCTTCTCGCCGGTGATCTTCTCGTAGACCCAGTCGGCGACGCGGTGCGCGCCGTAGCGCAGGTCGGCCTCGCTCACCACCAGCGACTCGCCGCCGATCGTGCTCTGGCGCACTGCGTCGCTCAGGCGGAAGCGGATGTCGTAGCGCCCGTCGGCGAGACGCGCCACCGAGCCGGCGAGCACCGAATCGACGCCGCGCGCGCGCAGGTCGGGGAAGTTGATCGACGCGGTGTCGGACAGCGTCGCCTGCGGATCGATGACGCGAAAGGCGCCGCTGCGGGAGAGGTCGCCGCGGACCACGCTGGCGACATCCTGCGGGACGCGGCCGTCGGTGGCGAAACTGGCGATGGCGATCGGGTACTGGGTGGCGCCCACCCCGGAAACGTCGATGCGCATCTGGGCGTGCCCGATGGACAGGACCAGCGCGAGACACAGCGCCAGGAACAGTCTCCTCATGAAACTCCTCGCGACGGCCAATCGGGGATTATAGCGATGCGTGCAACGAAGCTCGCGCCGCATGGCGGTGTCGTGCGCTGGGTCGCGCGCGTCATCGGTCGTCCTTCGGGCCGCGGGCGATCTCGAGTTCGGGCGGGCAACTGCCGTCGCGTTGCCGCGGCAGTGGCGACGAACGCTGGATGCCGCGCTCGGCCGCCTCGTCCCATGCCGCGATGCCGCTCGAGCGGCGCAGTTTCACCGACGTGATCGTGCAATCGGGCGCCACCTTCACGAGAAACACCGCCTTCGGGTTGCCGGCGAGTTCGGCCGGTATCTGGTACACGGTGTTCGAGCGGATCAGCGCCGACAGGCGCGCGACATAACCGCTGTCGGTGCCGCTGCCGCCGGCGGCACCCGGCGCACCCGGGGTGCCGCCGCTGGCCGCACCCTCGGCAGGTGCGCCGGCCGACGCGCGCAGCCGGTCGAGCCAGGCCTGGCGTTGCTTCTCCTCCTGCTCGCGACGCGCTTTCTCCTGCGCTTCGCGCTTTTCCTTCTCGGCCGCTTCGCGTCGGGCCTTCTCCTTTTCTTCGGCGTCGCGCTTCGCCTGCGCCTCGGCTTCGCGCTTCGCCTTTGCTTCGGCCTCGCGCTTCGCCCTGGCCTCGGCTTCGCGCCTCTCGGCCAGTTCACGTTCGCGCCGCGCCTTCTCCTCGGCCGCCCTGCGCGTCTCGTCTTCCTTGCGGCGGATCTCGGCCTGCCGGCGCGCCTCCTCCTCGCGACGCGCCGCTTCCTCGCGCGCCCTGCGCTGCTGTTCGAGCACGATGTCGGGCTTTTCGACCGGCGGCGCGGGCTCGGGTGTGCGTGCCACCGGCTGCGGCGGCGGTGGGGCTGGCGGTTCGGGGGCGGGGGGGGCCACGGGCCGGGGCTGTGGTTCTACCGGCGTTGCGGGTGTCCACATTTCGGCGGCCACCGGTGCGGGCTTCTGCGTCTGCCAGCGAATGCCGACGAACAGCATCAGCAGCAGCAGGCCGTGCACGATCAGCGCCAGGGCGAACGCGCGCCCGCGCCCCTTTGGTTTCGGCGGCTTGCGCACCGGCCCCGCGCCGCCCGAACGTGGCATCGCCGGGGGCGGGCTGGCAGCAGGGTCCACGGACATCAGGGCGCGCATGCAGGGGTTGCGGGTTCAGCTGGCGGGCTTGACCATCAGCGCGATGCGGCCGACGTTCAATTTCTGCAGTTCGCTCATGACGTCGATGATTGCCTCGTATCGTACCGAGCGGTCGCCGCTGATCACCACGGCCAGCTGCGCATTGTCGCCACGCAATTGCCCGATCGCACCGGCCAGGTCGCCGCGGCCCACGCGGCGTTCGGACGGGTCGCCGGTGTTCACGCCGCGCACCCGGATGTCGCCGGCGGCGCGCACCTGCACCTCGATGTACTGGTCGGGGCGCGTGTTGCCACGGCCGGCGCGCGGCAGGTCGATCGCGGCCGGTGGCAGCAGCGGTGCGGTCACCATGAAGATCACCAGCAGCACCAGCATCACGTCGATGTAGGGCACCACGTTGATTTCGTTGACCAGCTTGCGGCCACGGCCGCCGGAGCGCGAACGGGGGGCCGCGACAGCCATCAGTGCGCCTGCCTTTGCAGGATATTGGAGAATTCGTCGATGAAACTGTCGAAACGGGTCGACAGACGGTCCATGTCGTAGGCGAAACGGTTGTAGGCGACCACGGCGGGGATGGCGGCGAACAGGCCGATCGCGGTGGCCACCAGCGCCTCGGCGATCCCCGGCGCCACCGACGCCAGCGTTGCCTGGTGCACGTTCGCCAGCCCGCGAAACGAGTTCATGATTCCCCAGACGGTGCCGAACAGGCCGATGTACGGGCTGACCGAACCGGCCGATGCCAGGAACGCCAGACTCGATTCGAGCGCATCCATCTCGCGCTGGTAGGCGGCGCGCATCGCCCGGCGCGAGCCGTCGAGCATCGCATTGATGTCGCCGGGCTTTTGCTGGCGGGTCTTCAGGAACTCTCCCATGCCCGACTCGAAGATCCGCGCCAGTGAGCCGTGGTCGTGCCGGTCGTTGCGCACCTGCTGATAGAGGGTGCCGAGGTCGCGATCCTTCCAGAACTCGGACTCGAAGCGGTCGGTGGCGAAGCGCGCTGCGCGGATCGCGAACCACTTGCGGAAGATCACGGTCCAGGACCCGAGCGAGATCAGCATCAGCAGCGCCATCACCAGTTGCACCAGCACGCTGGCGTTGGCGATCATCGAGACGATCGACAGTTCGCTGTTCATTCGCCGTTCACCCGCAGACCGGGGATTGGGGGAGGGGTGCCGCGACCCGCGCGGAGAGCCAGCGTGGAATGCCCGCCGGGCGGCCGTCGTCGCGCCGCACCGCGGCGATGCGCACGGTGGCCGTGACCAGCGCTGCGGGATGCCCGTCGAGGCGCGCGCACTGCCACAGCGTCCACGTGGCGCGCCGCGCCTCGAGCAATCGCACCTCGACCTGCAGCAGGTCGTCGAGCCGGGCCGGGCGGTGGTAGTCGACCGCGATGTCGCGCACCACGAAAACGAGGCCGGACTCGTCGGCAAGTCGGGTGTGTGCGGCACCCAGTGCGCGCAGCCAGTCGGTGCGCGCGCGCTCGAAATAACGCAGCCAGTTGGCGTAGTAGACGATGCCCCCGGCGTCGGTGTCTTCGTAGTACACGCGCACCGGGACCGAGAAGGCCGGTGCGCCGCCTGCGGCACCGGCGCGCAGCGCCGCGGCCCTGGGCGGCGCGCCGGCGACCGTGGCGTGCGGCTTCGGGCTCGCGGCAGCGGGTGCAGTCACCGGCGGATTCTAGCAATGAGCGCTCCGCGACCCCGTGTCGCTGCCGCGTCGGCGCAGGGGGGGACCCTGTCCGAAGCGATGTCACCGATCCGCGCCGCTGGCTGCATCGGTGCCTTCGGTCCCCTGCCCAGGCCACAATCCCGGCTCGGGGCCGCCCGGCATGGCCAGGCCGAAGTGACGCCAGGCGGCCGCGGTGGCCAGGCGCCCGCGCGGCGTACGCTGCAGGAATCCCTGCTGGATCAGGTACGGCTCGAGCACGTCCTCGATGGTGTCGCGTTCCTCGCCGATCGCGGCGGCGAGGTTGTCCAGGCCCACCGGGCCGCCGGCGAATCTCTCGACCACCGCCTGCAGCAGCTTGCGGTCCATCACGTCGAAGCCCAGCGCGTCGACATCGAGCATGCGCAGCGCCGCATCGGCCACCGCCGCGTCGATGTGGCCCCGGGCCTTCACCTCGGCATAGTCGCGCACCCGCCGCAGCAACCGGTTGGCGATGCGTGGCGTGCCGCGCGAGCGCCGCGCGATCTCGCGCGCGCCGTCCTCGCTGGTGGGTGCGCCCAGCAGTTGCGCCGAGCGCGCGACGATGCGGGCGAGATCCGCGACGTCGTAGAACTCGAGCCGCGCGACGATGCCGAAGCGGTCGCGCAGCGGGTTGGTGAGCATCCCGGCGCGGGTGGTCGCGCCGATCAGCGTGAACGGCTGCAGGTCCAGCTTGATCGAGCGTGCCGCCGGCCCCTCGCCGATCATGATGTCGATCTGGAAGTCTTCGAGCGCCGGGTAGAGGATCTCCTCGATGACCGGCGACAGCCGGTGGATCTCGTCGATGAACAGCACGTCGTTGCGATCGAGGTTCGTGAGGATCGCGGCGAGGTCGCCCGGGCGCTCGAGCACCGGGCCCGAGGTCTGGCGCAGGTTCACGCCCATTTCGGTCGCGACGATGTGTGCGAGCGTGGTCTTGCCCAGGCCGGGCGGACCGAACAGCAGCAGATGGTCGAGCGCTTCGCTGCGGCCGCGCGCGGCCGCGATGAAGATCCCGAGCTGCTCGCGGATCTTTGCCTGGCCGACGTAGTCGGCGAGATTGCGGGGGCGCAGTGCCCGCTCGACCGCCTCTTCGGCCGGCGACTCCGGGGCAGCCGCGATCAGGCGGTCGTGCTCGATCATGACTTCGCCAGCAGCTTGAGTGCCTGCCTGATGCCATCGGAGACCGCCGTGCCGGGCGGCAGCTGGCGGATTGCGGCGGTGGCCTCGCGCTCGGAGTAGCCGAGTGCGAGCAGCGCGTGCAGCACGTCGATGCCCGCCTCGGCCTCGGCGGCGCGCCCGGCGCCGCCGACCTCGGGTGCGAGCTTGCCCTTCAGTTCGAGCAGCAGCCGTTCGGCAGTCTTCCGGCCGATGCCCGGCACCTTCTGCAACCGTCCCGATTCCTGCATCGCCACCGACTGCGCGAGGTCGCTCACCGACATGCCCGAGAGTACCGCCAGCGCGGTGCGCGGACCCACGCCCGGGATGCGGATCAGCTGGCGGAACGCGTCGCGCTCGTCGGCGCGCAGGAAACCGTAGAGCAGGAGCGCGTCTTCGCGCACCACCTGCTGCACCAGCAGCGTGACGCGCTCGCCTGCCGTGGGCAGGTCGTAGAAGGTGCTCATCGGCACGTCGATCTCGTAGCCGACGCCGCCGACGTCGACGAGCAGGGTCGGTGGGCGCTTGTCGAGCAGGGTTCCGTGCAGTCGGCCGATCATGCCGGGGATCTTACCGGAGCCGGCCGCCGCGCATCCGGGTGCCGCCGGCGGCGGCCGTCATGGTCGTCGCGTGCGCGTGGCAGATCGCGCAGGCCAGCGCGTCGGCGGCGTCGGTGGAGGGCACGCCCGGCAACCTCAACAGGTGCTGCACCATTGCCTGCACCTGCGGCTTGGCGGCGCGTCCGTAGCCGACCACCGCCTGCTTGACCTGCAGCGCGGTGTACTCGTGCACCGCCAGGCCGTGCGTGACCAGCGTGGTGATCGCCGCGCCGCGTGCCTGGCCGAGCAGCAGCGTCGACTGCGGATTGACGTTGACGAAGACGATTTCGGCCACCGCGGTCTCGGGCCGGTACTCGGCGATCACTTCGGCCACACCGTCGTGGATCGACTTCAACCGCGGCGGCAGCGCACCGGCCGGGATGCGGATCACGCCGCTGGCGACGTAGCGCAGCGCGCCGCCCTGTGCATCGACGATACCGAAGCCGGTGAGGCGCAGGCCCGGGTCGATGCCGAGGATGCGCACCGCGTGCAGGCTCAGTGCCGGAAGTGCCGCACGCCAGTGAAGACCATCGCGACGCTGCGCTCGTTGGCCGCGGCGATGACCTCGTCGTCGCGTACCGAGCCGCCGGGCTGGATCACCGCGGCTGCGCCGGCGTCGGCGACCACGTCCAGTCCGTCGCGAAATGGAAAGAACGCGTCGGAGGCGACCACCGAGCCGGCGAGCGGCAGGCCGGCGTTGGCGGCCTTGATCGACGCGATACGCGCCGAGTCGATGCGGCTCATCTGGCCGGCGCCCACGCCCAGCGTCATGCCGTCGCCGCAGAAGACGATTGCGTTCGACTTCACGTACTTCGCCACGCGCCACGCGAACAGCAGGTCGCGCAATTGTGCGTCCGTGGGTGCGCGCGTCGTGACCACTTTCAGCTCGCCCAGCGTGACTTCGCGGTTGTCGGCGCTCTGCACGAGCAGGCCCGAGCCGATGCGCTTCACGTCCTGCGCATTGCGGCCGCGCTCCCGGTCGGTGGCGCCGCCGGGCCTGATGCCGTCGAGCGCGATCTCGAGCACGCGCGCGTTGGCCCTGGCCACGAACACCTGCTTCGCCTCGTCGGTATAGGAGGGTGCGAGCACCACCTCGACGAACTGCTTCACGACCGCGCGCGCGGCTTCGCCGTCGACCGGCCGGTTGAACGCGATGATGCCGCCGAAGGCCGATGTGGGGTCGGTGGCGAACGCGCGTGCGTAGGCACTGGCGGCGTCGGCGCCGAGCGCTGCGCCGCACGGGTTGGCGTGCTTGACGATCACGCAGGCCGGCGCCTCGAAGCTCTTCACGCATTCCCAGGCGGCGTCGGCGTCGGCGATGTTGTTGTAGGACAGCTCCTTGCCCTGCAGCTGGCGCGCGGTGACCAGCGAGCCCGGCGCGGGGTGCAGGTCGCGATAGAACGCCGCGCGCTGGTGCGGGTTCTCGCCGTAGCGCAGGTCCTGCAGCTTGACGAAGCGGCCGTTGGCCTGGCCGGGGAACTCGCTGCGGGCGCCGTCCGGGCGCAGCGACGAGAGGTAGTCGGAGATCGCGCCGTCGTAGCGGGCGATCGCGTCGAACGCGGCCACCGCCAGGCCGAAGCGCGTTGCGTCGGCCAGTCCGCCGCTCGCGCGGATCCCGGCGAGCGCCGTGGCGTACTGGCTCGCGTCGGTGAGCACGGCGACGTCGCGCCAGTTCTTCGCGCCCGAGCGCACCATCGCCGGTCCGCCGATGTCGATGTTTTCGATCGCGTCTTCGAGCGTGCAGTCGGGGCGCGCGACGGTGGCCTCGAACGGATAGAGGTTCACCACCAGCAGGTCGATCGGGGCGATGCCGTGCGCCGCGATCGCCGCCATGTGCGCGTCGAGTTCGCGCCGTGCGAGCAGCGCGCCGTGGATCGCCGGGTGCAGTGTCTTCACGCGGCCGTCGAGCATCTCGGGAAAGCGCGTCTGGTCGGCGACTTCGATGACCGGGATGTCCTGCTGTGCGAGCAGCTTCGCGGTGCCACCCGTGGAGAGGATCTCGATGCCCAGCGCGGCGAGCCCGCGCGCGAGTTCGACGATGCCTGACTTGTCGGAAACGCTGATCAGCGCGCGCCGGATCGGCCGGGTCATGGGCGCAGCATTCCGTGCAGTTGCAGCTTCTTGCGCAGCGTGTTGCGGTTGATGCCCAGCATCTCGCTGGCGCGCAGCTGGTTGCCGTGCGCTTCGCGCATCACTACTTCGAGCATGGGCCGCTCGACCGCCTGGATCACCATCTCGTAGATCGAGCTGGGCTGCGTGCCTTCGAGGTCGTTGAAGTAGCGTTCGAGGCTGCGGGCAACTGCGTCATCCAGGGCGGTCTGTCTGGTCATGCTGCGTAGCTCCGCTGGATCCGGGTGTCGTTGGCCGCGCGCCAGCGACCGTCGTGCGCGAGGAAGGCCTCGGCAGCGGCGAGCTGCGCTTCGGCGGTGTCGAGCGCGTTGAAGGCCGCGAGGAACTCGCGCGCGCCCGGTCGGCCCGACAGGTACCAGCCGACGTGCCTGCGGGCGCTGCGAACGCCGCGCTCCTCGCCGTGAAAGGCATAGTGATCGAGCAGGTGATCGCGCAACAGTGCCGCGATCGCCGCATCGTCGGGTTCGGCGGGCAGTTCGCCGGTGGCCAGGAAGTGGGCAACCTGGCCGAAGATCCACGGCCTGCCCTGCGCCGCACGACCGATCATCACCGCGTCGGCGCCGGTGCTGAGCAGCACGTCGCGTGCGCTCCACGGCGAGTCGACGTCGCCGTTGGCGACGACCGGAATCGACACTGCGGCCTTGACCTCGGAGATCGTCGCGTACTCGGCGCGGCCGCGGAACGCGCAGGCGCGGGTGCGCCCGTGCACGGCCAGCATCGCCGCACCGGCGGATTCGAATGCGCGTGCGAGCCGGACCGCGTTGCGCGAGGCGGGCGTGGGGCCGGTGCGCAGCTTCACGGTGACCGGCACGCGGACTGCGCGCACGACCGCCTCGACGATCGCGATCGCCAGCGGCTCGTTGGCCATCAGCGCCGAGCCGGCTGCGATGCTGCAGACCTTCTTCGCCGGGCAGCCCATGTTGATGTCGACGATCTGCGCGCCGCGCTCGACGTTGTGGCGCGCGGCCTCGGCCATCGTCGCCGGATCGGTGCCGACGATCTGCACCGCCCTGGGCTCGATCTCGCCCGCGTGGTCGGTGCGCCGCGAGGTCTGCGGGCTTGCCCGCAGCCGCGGGTTCGATGTGGCCATTTCGGACACCGCGTAGCCGGCGCCGAGCCGCTTGCACAGTTGCCGGAACGGCCGGTCCGTGACACCTGCCATCGGTGCCACGAACACGCGATTGCGCAACGCGTGGGGGCCGATTACGAGGGCAGCCGTGGACATCGCGGACGAAGGGGTTGCAGCAGCGGGACAGGGGAGCGCGATTCTATCGAAATCGGCGCGGCACCAGTAGCGCGCGGGTCGGCAAACACGCAAAAAGAGACGCTCGGTGAAGGACGCGCCCGGAAAGCGCCCCGGAAGATTCAACCGCTGCGCAGCCCGAACATCAGCGATGCGGCGAAGCGATTGCGCGCGGGCGCGGCCAGGTCGAGCACGCCGAGCATCAACGATTCGAGGCGCGCGATCGCGGGATACGTGAAGGCCTGCGCGAGCGCGTCGGTGATCGCGATCGTGATCGCCCGATCGGCGCGGCGGGCACGCGCGAACGCGGCTGCCGCTTCGTCCAGCGGACGATCGGTGGCGCGCAACTCGCCCAGCCGCACGGCGAGTTCGAAGGCGTCGCGCAGCCCCAGGTTCAGACCCTGGCCGGCCACCGGATGCAGCGCCTGCGCCGCGTTGCCGATCGCGATGCGGCGCGGTTCGCCGCCCGGGTTGCGCACCTTGCGCTGCAGCGGTGCGAGCACGCGATCCCCGTCGAGGCGCAATGCGCCGAGCGTGCCGCCGAAGGCGGCGCGCAACTCGGTTTCGAACTGCGCTGCCGCGAGCGCGGCGCGCCGCTCCGACTCGGCCGGACGGGCGCACCAGACGAGCGCGTGACGGCGCGGCTGCGGCAGCGGCAACAGGGCGAGCGGGCCCTCGTCGGTGAAGCGTTCGAAGGCGGTGCCGTGGCCATCACGCCCGGCCACGACTTCGGTGAGCAGCGCCGTCTGCTCGAAGTCGTGCACCTTCGAGGCCGCGCCCGGGTCGCCGTCGGCGGCCACGGTGAGCGCGGCTTCGGCACCGGCGATCCCGCCGGTTCTCGTCAGCCCCGGCCGGGCGGCGAGGGCGTCGGCAAGCGCACGGTGCAGCGGGCCGTAGCGCAGCACGTGGCCGAGCGCCGGTGCGTGCAGGTCGGCGGCCTGCAGCCGCGTGCGCCCGGCGTGCCCGCGCAGCGACGCTTCGACCCGCAGGATGGGGGCCGCCGGCGGCAACGCGGCCACGCGCGACAACAGCTGCCAACTGCCCAGCGACAGCGCGATCGAGCGCGACGCGAGCCAGGCCGGCAGCTCGACGGGGATCGGGTCGATCGCGATCGAGCCGGGACCGAAACCGTGCCGGGAGAGGAACAGCGCCAGCGCCATGCCGACCGGGCCGCGCCCTTCGATGCGGACCACGGCTCGGGGGGTGTTCATCCGCGCATCAGCGCTTCGATGTCGTCGACGCTCGTGGGTGCGTCGGCGGTGATGATCTCGCAACCCGCTGCCGTGACCAGCGCGTCGTCCTCGATGCGGATGCCGATGTCGCGGTACGCGGCCGGCACGTCGTCGGCCGCGCGCACATAGATGCCGGGCTCGACCGTCAGCACCATGCCCGGCACGAGCGTGCGCCACGGCTTGCCGCTGTCGGGCGGCTGCGAGGCCGGCGTCGTGGTTGCCGGCGGCGCTGTGGCCGACGCCGGGGCGCCGGGCTCGCGGTAGTCGCCGCAATCGTGGACGTCCATGCCGAGCCAGTGGCCGGTGCGATGCATGTAGAAGCGCCTGTAGGCGCCGGACTCGATCACGCCCCCGAGGCTGCCCGTGAGCAGCCCGCAGTCGATCATCCCCTGCGCGAGCACCCGCACCGCGGCGTCGTGCGGCTCGATGAAGCGCGCGCCGGGTCGCGTGGCGCCGATGGCCGTGCGCTGCGCTTCGAGCACGATCTCGTAGAGCGCGCGCTGTGGCCCGCTGAAGCGGCCGTTCACCGGGAAGGTGCGCGTGATGTCGGACGCATAGCCGTCGAGTTCGCAGCCGGCGTCGATCAGCAGCAGTTCGCCGTCGGCGAGCCGCGCGGTGTTGTCGCGGTAGTGCAGCACGCAGGCGTTGCGGCCAGCGGCGACGATCGAGCCGTACGCCGGCGACTGCGAGCCGTTGCGACGGAACTCGTGCAGCAGTTCGGCCTCGATCTCGTACTCGTGGTTGCCGGGGCGCGCGGCGCGCATCGCGCGGATGTGAGCCGCCGCCGAGATCTGTGCGGCGCGGCGCATCGTGGCGATCTCGTGGTCGTCCTTCACCAGCCGCATCTCGTCGAGCACGGCGCGAAGGTCGAAGGCACGCGCCGGCGCGGCCACGCCGGCGCGTGCCTGCGCGCGCACCACGCCGAGCCAGCGGTGCACGCGCGTATCGAGCGCCTCGTCGCTGCCCAGCGCGTACCAGAGCGCCGGCCGGTCGGCGAGCAGCTTCGGCATCTCCTCGTCGAGACTCGCGAACGGCAGGCTGCGATCGAAGCCGAAGTGCTCGCGCGCAGCCTGCGGACCCAGGCGCACGCCGTCCCAGATTTCGCGCTCCTCGTTCTTCTCGCGGCAGAACAGGATCGATTCGCTGGACGCGGCATCGACGACGAGCACCACGACGGCCTGCGGCTCCGGAAAGCCGGTGAGATAGTGGAAGTAGCTGTCCCAGCGGTACGGATACTCGCTGTCGCGGTTGCGCGCGACCTCGGGTGCGGTGAACGCGAACGCCACGCCCCCGCCATGGGCGCGCATCGTGTCGGCCAGCCTGTGCCTGCGGGTACGGTGGGGAAGCATCGGGATCCTCGCTCAGGCGCCGTTGCGTGGCCGCGCCTGCCGCATCAATTGTGCATCGAGTTCGGCCAGGCGCTGCGGCGTACCCGCGTCGGTCCAGTGTCCGCCGAAGTACTCCGCGCCCGCCAGGCGACGTCGCGCGGCCGCACGCAGCAGCGGCGCCAGCGGCGCCTTCGTGCCGGGCGCGATGCCGTCGAACAGCGCCGCACGATAGACGCCGATCCCGCTGAAGGTGAGCCGCGGCGCCCCGTCGGCCAGCAGGTGGCCGTCGCGCAGCGCGAAGTCGCCCTCGGCGTGATGGGGCGGGTTGTCGATCAGCACGCACCAGGCCGCGAGCCCGGCAGCCTGCATCTGCGCGGCGATCGTCGGCGCGCGCGCCGGGTCGAACGTCGTGTAGACGTCGCCGGCCATCACCAGAAAGGGATCGTCGCCGAGCAGCGGCAGCGCATTGGCGATGCCGCCGGCCGTCTCCAGTGCCTCACGCTCGGGCGAGTAGCGCACGCGCAGGCCCCAGCGGCTTCCGTCGCCGAGCGCCTGCTCGATCATCGCGCCCAGGTGTGCGTGGTTGATCACGACGTCGACGATGCCGGCGCGCCGCAGCGCCAGCAGCTGCCATTCGATCAGCGCACGCCCGCCGGCGCGCAGCAGCGGCTTCGGGCAGGTGTCGGTGAGCGGGCGCATGCGTTCGCCGCGGCCCGCGGCCAGGATCATCGCGTGCATGGCCGACGAGCCCGCGTCAGAAGGTGTGGCCGGTCGCGCGCGCCGGCGGGCCGCCGACGCCGTGCTCGACGTCTTCGATCAGTCGCGCCAGTGCATCGAACTCGCCATAGCGTCGCGCGCAGCGCAGCGCCTGGTCGAGCACCAGCGGCATGTCGGCGAGATAGCGGTCCTTGCCGTCGCGATGGCACAGGCGCGCGAAGATGCCGAGCACTTTCAGGTGGCGCTGCAGGCCCATCCACTCCAGGTCGCGATAGAAGACGTCGAAGGCCGCGGGCACCGGCAGCGCGCGCCGGCGCGCGCCCTCCCAGTAGCGCGCGGCCCAGTCGAGCTGGCGCTCCTCGGGCCAGGCGACGTAGGCATCGCGCAGCAGCGAGACCAGGTCGTAGCTGACCGGGCCGCAGACCGCGTCCTGGAAGTCGAGGATGCCGGGATTGGCGTCACCCTCGAGCACCATCAGGTTGCGCGAATGGTAGTCGCGGTGCACGTAGACCCGGCCCTGCGCCAGGTTGTTCGCCAGCAGCCGCTCGAACGTGGTCGCAAGGGTGGCGCGCATCGCCGGGCCGGGCGTGATGCCGCGATGGCGGGCCAGGTACCAGTCGGGAAAGAGGCGGAGTTCGCGTTCGAGCAGCGTGCGGTCGTAGTCGGGAAAGACCCCGGGCCGGCTGGCGGCCTGCAGCGCGAGCAGCGCGTCGAGCGCGTCGCGGTAAAGCGCGCCGGTCTCGCCGGTGCCCGCCTGCGACAGGTAGGTGGTCGAGCCGAAGTCGTCGAGCAGCAGGAATCCGCGTTCGAGGTCGGCGGCGCGCACTGCGGGCACGCTCACACCGGCGCCAGCGAAGACGCGCGCCGCGTGCACGAAGGGGCGGCAGTCTTCCATCGGCGGCGGCGCATCCATCGCGATCAGGCTCGGCGCGCTGGCGTGCGCTGCGTCGATGCGGAAATAGCGTCGGAAGCTGGCGTCGTCGGAGGCCGGGCGGATCGTGTCGAGGGCAAGCCCATGATCCGGTCCGAGCGAGGCGAGCCAGCCGCGCAGTTCGGCGAGCCGGGTGTCCTGGGAAGAAGGCGTCATGCGGGAGAGGCGCGCGAAGGGCAGTCCGTATAATAGTCGACAGCCGCTCGCAGTCGCCGGCCATCGCCGGCGAACGCGATCGAAGGGGCTGTCTCCCCGAACCGCCGCGCGCTCCGTCGCGCCACCGAATGCGCGACGCATGCGCCGGACACGCTTCCGCACGACCCCAGTGTACGCTGCGAGCCTGCTCGCCGGGTTGTTCGCATCCGCGATCGCCGTGGCACAGCCGGCAGGCTCCGGCGACGCCGCGACGGGGCAGTCGGCACAGTCGGTGGCGCTGAAGCTCGATCCGCGCCTGGGCGAGGAACGCGCCGCCATCGGCGAGGGGCGCCCGGTGTTCGGGCGTGGCGAGCGCCTGTCTGGACGCACCGGTCGCGAGACCACGCTCGAGGGCGACGCCGAGGTGCGCAGGGCGGGCACGGTGATTCGCGCCGACCGACTGACGTACTACGAGGCCGACGACGAGGTGATGGCCGTCGGCGCCGTCCGGGTCGCCCGCCAGGGCAACGTCTTCACGGGCCCGCAGCTGCTGCTGAAGCTCGATGCCAACGAGGGATGGTTCGAGACGCCGACCTATTACCTCGGACGGTACGGCGGGCGCGGGCAGGCCGAGCGGATGGACTTCCTGGGTCCGGACCTGACGCGGCTGCATCGCGCGACCTACACCACCTGCGAACCCGACAACCCCGACTGGCTGCTGACGAGCGACACGCTGACGATCGACGAGGCCTCCGGCGACGGCACCGGGCGATCGGCGAGCCTGTACTTCAAGGGGCTGAAGATTCTCGGCGCGCCGGTCTTTGCCTTTCCGCTGTCCGACGAGCGGCGCAGCGGCTTTCTCGTGCCGTCGCTGTCGATCAACTCGCGCAGCGGCGGCGAGGTGGTGGTGCCCTACTACTGGAACATCGCGCCGAACCGCGACTTCACCTTCCACCCCGGCGTCAGCGCCCGGCGCGGTGTGCGGCTCGGCGGCGAATTCCGCTATCTCGAACCCACCTACTTCGGCGGCATCGGGTTCGACGTGAATCCGTCCGACCCGAAGACCGGCAGCACCCGCTTCTTCTACGACGTCCACAACACGTTCACCAACTGGAGCGGCTGGGGCGGCAACTGGCTGGTGCGCGGTGTGTCCGACGACGACTACTTCGTCGACTATTCGCGCTCGATCCTGAGCAGTTCGGAGCGCGTGCTGCCGCGCGTGTTCAACGCGTCGCGCTCGCTCGGCGGCGACTGGTCGACGCTGGTCAGCGTGCAGACCTGGCAGGCGATCCTCGACGCCCGCCCCGGCCCGTACGAGCGCGTGCCGCAGGTGCAGTTGCGCAACGTGCAGCGCGACGTGCGCGGCTTCGACGTCGACACGCTGCTCGACGCAACGCGATTCGGCGCGCCGCGCCCGGGGCTGGTCGAAGGCTGGCGGCTGGTGGCCAATCCGCAGTTCAGCTACCCGATCGTGCGGCCGGGCTGGTCGATCGTTCCGAAGGTCTCGCTGCACGCGACCAGCTACCAGTTGACGGATCCGGGTGCGACGTCCTCGTCGAGCAGCCGCGTGGTGCCGACGTGGTCGATCGACGCGGGCATGGTGTTCGAGCGCGCCGCGCATCTCCTGGGGCGCGACGTGACGCAGACGCTCGAGCCGCGGCTGTTCTACGTGCGCACCCCCTACCGCGACCAGTCCCGGATCCCGGTCTTCGACACGACGGTGGCCGACTTCAACTTCGCGCAGCTGTTCTCCGAGAACACGTTCATCGGCAACGACCGCATCGCCGACGTCGACCAGCTGACTGCGGCCGCGATCTCGCGGGTGATCGATCCGTCGAGCGGCGCCGAGCGCTTGCGCTTCGCCGTGGGCCAGCGCCTTTATTTCTCCGGGCAGCGCGTCGCGATTCCCGGCATGCCACCGCGCACCGACGAGCGCTCCGACGTGCTGCTGGCCGCGGCCGGCGAGTTCGGGGGCGGCATGAGCTTCGACACCGGCCTGCAGTACAGCGTACGCGACGGCGGCATCCCGAGGTTCTCGGCACTGTGGCGCTACCTGCCGCCGGACGGACGCATCCTGAACCTGGGCCTGCGTTACCGGCGCGACGAGCTCGGCCAGCTCGACACCTCGTGGCGCTGGCCGGTGGCGCCGCGCTGGGTCATGCTCGGGCGACTGAATTACTCGTTTCTCGGCAACGGGGTCGACCCGATCAGTCAGGTGCCCAACGAGCGCGGCGTGATCGAGGCGGTGCTCGGAGTCGAGTACAGTTCGTGCTGCTGGGGAACGAGTTTCGTGCTGCAGAGGTTCCGCACGGCGCAGGGACAGTCCACGACTGCGTTTTTTCTGCAGCTCGAACTCAAGGGTCTGGCCCGGATCGGCTCGGATCCCTTTGGTATATTGCGACGGAACATTCCGGGCTACCGCCTGCCCCACGACCGGCCCGAGCTGCCGTCGCGCTACTTCGGTTACGAGTGATGCTTCGACACCTGTTTCCCGATTTCGTCGCCCGCACCGGCGGCGTCGCGCGCGCACTGTCACTGTTCGTCGCGCTTGCGCTGCCCGGCTTCGCGTGGCTGGTCACTGCCGCAGCGCCGGGAGCGGCGGCGGCGCAGCCGGCTGCGCCGCCGGCACGGCCGGCGCCTGCGGCCGGCGCGGCAGCAGGCATCGCAGCGCGCCCGATCGACCGGATCGTGGCGGTGGTCAACAGCGAGGCAATCACCGCCGGCGAGCTGGCGTTGCGCATGAAGACGATCGAACGACAGCTGCGCGAGCAACGCATCGAGACGCCACCGGCCGACGTCCTCGAGAAGCAGGTTCTCGAGCGCCTGATCGTCGACCGCGCGCAGATCCAGGCCGCCCGCGAGGCCGGGATCCGCATCGACGACGCGCAGGTCGACCGGACGATCGCCACGATCGCGCAGGAAAACCGGATGACGGTGGCGCAACTGCGCGAGCGTGTCGAGCACGACGGCACCGGCTTCACGCGCCTGCGCGACGACGTGCGCGACGAACTCATCCGGAGACGCCTGCGCGAACGCGAAGTCGACAGTCGCGTGCAGATCAGCGACGCGGACGTCGATGCGTTCCTCGCCGCGCAGCCCGAGGGGTCGGGAGCGGGCGCCGAGTTGCACGTCGCGCAGATCCTGCTGGCAGTGCCCGAGGGCGCCACGGCCGAGCAGATCGAGCGTCAGCGCCAGCGCGGCGAGGAAGTCATCCGCCAGTTGCAGCGGGGCAGCGATTTCGCGCGCCTGGCGGCAGCGTTCTCCGATGCGCCCGAGGCGATGAGCGGTGGCTCGCTCGGCTGGCGCGCCGCCGGGCGCCTGCCGCAATTGTTCGTCGATGCCACGGCCCGGCTCGAGCCGGGGCAGGTCTCGCCGCTCCTTCGCAGTCCCGCAGGTTTTCACGTGGTGAAGCTGCTCGAGCGGCGTGCCGCCGCACCCCAGGGCGCGAGCAGCGTACCGGTCACCCAGACGCACGCGCGCCACATCCTGATCCGCCCGAACGAACTCGTCACCGAAGACGAGGCGTTGCGCCGCCTGAACGACATCCGACGCCGCGTCGAGGCCGGCACCGGCGACTTCGCCGAGCTGGCACGACAGTACTCGGTCGACGGCAGCGCGGGTCGCGGTGGCGACCTGGGCTGGATCCATCCCGGCGACACCGTGCCGGAATTCGAGCGCGCGATGAATGCGCTTGCGCCGGGCCAGATCAGCGGTCCGGTGCGCACGCCGTTCGGCGTGCACCTGATCCAGGTTCTCGAGCGGCGCACCGACGCGGCGTCGCCCGATCGCATGCGCCAGGTGGCCCGCCAGGCGCTGCGTGAGCGGCGCATCGACGAGAACTACCAGGACTGGCTGCGACAGCTGCGCGATCGCACCTGGGTCGAGTACAAGCTGGAAGGCTGACGGCGGCGGCCGTCCTCGCGTGGGTCACGCCGCCGGACACGTCGCGCGCAGGCGCTTCGGGCAGCACTTCCTCGTCGATGCATCGGTGATCGACGCAATCGTCGCGGCGATCGATCCGCGCGAAGGACAGGTCATCGTGGAGATCGGCCCGGGGCTGGCGGCGCTCACCGCGGCCCTGCTCGGACGCGTGCGGCACCTGCATGCCGTGGAGATCGATCGCGACCTGGCGGCGCGGTTGCAGCGCCGCTGGGGTCCCGATCGCCTGGGCCTGCACCAGGCCGACGCGCTGCGGTTCGACTTCTCGCGCATCGCGCCGGGCGACGGCGCCGCGCCGCCGCTGCGACTGGTCGGCAACCTGCCGTACAACATCTCCAGTCCGCTGCTGGTGCACCTGCTGGCGTTTCGCAGCCGCATTGCCGACCAGCACTTCATGCTGCAGAAGGAGGTGGTCGAGCGGATCGTCGCCGGGCCGGGCGGCAGCGGGTTCGGGCGTCTGTCGGTGCTGCTGCAGGCGTACTACGACGTCGAGGCGCTGTTCGCCGTGCCGCCGCAGGCGTTCGCTCCGCCGCCGGCGGTCGAATCCGCGGTGCTGCGCATGACGGTGCGCCGCGCCGTGGCGGACGACGAGACGGCGCCGCTGCAGCGTCTGCTTGCCGCCGGCTTCGCGCAGCGCCGCAAGATGATCCGCAAGACCCTGCTGCCGTGGCTTGCCGCGCGCGGTGTGCCTGCGGTGCACCTCGATCCGGCCCTGCGCCCCGAGGACCTCGGGGTCGCGACCTGGCTCGATCTGGCCAGGCGGTTGCGCGAGGCCGAGGGCCGGTAGCGCGACTGCCGGCGTGCACGGCAGCCGGCGCGGCTGCGCCGCGGGTGCGCAGCGCGCGGTGTGCCGCAACGCGCTCAGCCGCTTTGCCCGTCGCGACGCTCGATCAACTCGATCTTGTAGCCATCGGGATCCTGCACGAACGCGATCACCGTCGTGCCGCCCTTCACCGGGCCGGCCTCCCGAGTCACCTGTCCGCCACCCGCGCGGATGCGCGCGCAGGCAGCGGCTGCGTCATCCACTTCGATTGCGATGTGGCCGTAGCCGGTGCCGGGCTCGTAGTGCCCGACGCCGTAGTTGAAGGTGAGCTCGATCACCGCGTGGGCGGCCTCGTCGCCGTAGCCGACGAAGGCGAGCGAATACTTCTGCTCGGGGCGATCGGTGGTGCGCAGCACCTTCATGCCCATCAGCCGCGTGTAGAAGTCGATCGAGCGCTGCATGTCACCGACTCGCAGCATGGTGTGAAGGATTCGCATGCGTGCATCCTTTCCTGTGAACGGGGGGAATGCGACCTATCCGACCGGCGTGTCGTCCGGAAAGTCGCGCAGCCAGGCGCGTGCGCGCTCGAAGTCGGGGAACAGCTCGCCCACGGTGGCCCAGAAGCGCGGTCCGTGGTTGAGTTCCCGAAGATGCGCGAATTCGTGCGCGATCACGTAGTCGACGATCTCGGGTGGAAAGTGCACGAGCCGCCAGTTCAGACGGATCGTGCCGTCGGACGTGCAGCTGCCCCAGCGGGTGCGCGCCGACGACAGTGTCCATCGGCTCGGCGAGCATCCCAGCCGCTGCGCGAACACCGCAATGCGTTCGGCGAACAGCTCGCGCGCGCGTGTCTGCAGCCAGGCCTGGACGCGATCGCGCAGCTGCTCCTCGCCGGCCTGTGGCGGCAGGCCGACGCGCAGCAGCGCGCCGTCGCGCGCGATGCCGCGCGCGCCGGCATCGACCGACAGCACGAGGCTGGTTCCGAGGTAGCGCAACGTGGCCCCGTGCCGCCAGCGGATCCTGAGCCGCTCGCGACGCGCCTCGTGAGCGCGCCACTCGACGAGCTTGCGCAGGATCCAGCGCGCCTTCTCCTGCAGCGCGCGCTCGACCTCGGCGATCGGCACCCAGCGCGGCGCGGTGACGCGCAGCCCGCGCTCGTCGATCACGAAGCCGATCGTGCGCCGGCGCGAGCGCCGCAATTCGTAGTGCACCGCCTGCTCGCACAGCATCGTCGAGCGCACGCCGGTGCAGACGCGTGCCGGAGTGTGCGGCGTCACCGGCGGCGAAGCGAACAGCGGCAGGCTCGGCTGCAGTGTGGCGTCGGCGCCCGGTTGCGCGCGCAGCGCGAGGTCGCCCGCCACGTCGCGCATGCGAGCGCCGCTTCGTTCGATGGAGTGCCTCAAGCGATCGGATCCTTCGTCGCGCCGCTGCAGGCCTCGTCACGATACAGATGCGGACTCAGGCGGCACATTTCGGATTCTATCCAGCCTTCGACTGCGTCGTTCAGTTCCTCGGCGCTCCTGCCGGTGCTTGCGATCGGCGGGCCGATCGAGACGGTGATCAGGCCGGCTCGCAGCAGGAACTTCCGGCGTGGCCAGCACTCGCCGGAATTCACCGCGATCGGCACGACCGCGGCGCCGGTGCGCACCGCGAGTCGCGCACCCCCGGTCTTGTACTTTCCCCGTGAGCCGGCACGCGTGCGCGTGCCCTCGGGAAAGATGATGATCCAGCGGCCTTCGGCGAGCTTGCGTTGGCCCTGCCGCACCACCTGTTCGAACGCGTCGTTGCCGCGACTGCGGTCGATGTGGATCATGCCGAGCAGCCCGATGCCCCAACCGAAGAAGGGCACGTACAGGAGTTCGCGCTTGAAGACGTAGCACAGCTCGCGCGGCATGAAAGCGGGAAAGAACAGCGTTTCCCAGGTGGACTGGTGCTTCGACAGCAGGATGACCGGTGCGTCGGGAAGATTGTCTGCACCGATGACGCGATGGCGGATGCCGACGATGTGACGCGCTCCCCAGATCACCAGGCGCGGCCACCCGACAGTGAGCCGATAGCGCCAGTGAAGCGGCAGCGGCGCCCACAGCAGGCACAGCACCGCGTAGGGCGCGAGAGTTACCGCCTGGAACAGCACGAACAGGGCCGAGCGCAGCGCCCGACACGCCGTGCCCGCACCCCGCATCAGGGCGCCAGTTCGGCGGCGACCGCGGCGAGATCGACGCGCACCACGGTGTCGGGCGGCAGGCCGCCATTGGCCAGCGTTGCCTGGCCCTTGCCGGTGAGCACCAGGATCGGCCGGCAGCCGGCCGCATGCGCGGCCTGCAGATCGCGCAACTGGTCGCCGATCGCGTGGACTTCCGCGGGTGTTGCCCGGAACCGGCCGAGCACCTCGAGGAACAGCCCCGGCCTGGGCTTGCGGCAGGCGCAGCCGTCGTCGGGGCCGTGTGGACAGAAGAAGATCGCATCGATGCGTCCGCCGGCGGCAGCCACCGTCTGGAGCATCTTCGCGTGAATCGACGCCAGCGTTGCGAGGTCGAACAGGCCGCGGGCGATGCCCGACTGGTTGGTGGCGACGACGACCCGATAGCCCGCGCGCGACAGGCGCGCGATCGCCTCGAGGCTGCCGGGCAGCGGCCGCCACTCGTCGGCGTTGCGGATGCAGGCGTCGCTGTCGCGGTTGATGACGCCGTCGCGGTCGAGGATGATCAGCTTCACGACTGCGCGCCCGGCTCAGGCGGACGACAGCTTCGAGATGTCCGCGACCTGGTTCATCAGGTGGCGCAGTCCGGACAGCAGCGCGAGCCGGTTGGTGCGCACGCGCGCGTCCTCGGTCATGACCATCACGTCGTCGAAGAAGCGGTCCACGGGATCGCGCATCCGTGCCATCAGGGTCAGCGCGCCGGTGAAGTCGGCCGTGGCCATTCGCGCCTCGACCTGCGGCCCGAGTTCGGCGATGTGTTCGGCCAGCGCGCGTTCGGCCGGTTCGGAGAACAGCGTCCGGTCGGCCGCGCCACCGATGCCGTCACCGGCCTTCTTCAGGATGTTGACGATGCGCTTGTTCGCGGCGGCCAGCGCCTGCGCTTCGGGCAGCCTGGCGAATTCGCGCACCGCTTCGAGTCGCGCTGGCACCAGTGCGAGGTGCATCGGCCGTTGCTCGAGCACCGCGGCGATTTCCTGCGCCGCGAAACCGCGTTCGCGCAGGTAGCCGGCCAGTCGCTCGTGAAAGAAGGTCTCGAGTTCGACGTGCGCGTGGGTGACGCGATCGCCGAACGCGCGGAACGCGGCGTCGACCAGTGTGTCCAGCGGCAGCCCGAGGCGATGCTCGACCAGCATGCGTATCACGCCCAGGGCGTGGCGGCGCAGCGCGAACGGATCCCTGTCGCCGCCGGGCTGCTGGCCGATGCCGAACATCCCGGCCAGCGTCTCGAGCTTGTCTGCGAGTGCGAGCACGGTGCCGGTCTCGGTGGCAGGCAGCGTGTCGCCCGCGAAGCGCGGCTGGTATTGCTCGGCGATGGCGCGCGCCACGGCCTCGGGTTCGCCGTCGTGGCGCGCGTAGTAGGCGCCCATCACGCCCTGAAGCTCCGGAAACTCGCCCACCATCCCGGTGAGGAGGTCCGTCTTGGCGAGCAGCGCGGCACGGTCGGCCAGCGAGGTGTCGGCGCGCAGGCGCGTCGCGACTTCGCGCGCGATCGATCGAACGCGTTCGACGCGATCGGCCTGCGTGCCGAGCTTCGCGTGGTAGACGACGGATGCGAGCCGGCTCACGCGTGCTGCGAGCGGTGTCTTGCGGTCCTGTTCGAAGAAGAAACGGGCGTCGGCCAGCCGCGGACGCACCACCCGCTGGTTGCCGTCGATGATGAAGCGCGGGTCGTCGACCTCCATGTTCGAGACGATCAGGAACCGGGGCAACAGCCGCCCGCCCGGCTCGAACAACGGAAAGTACTTCTGGTTGGTGCGCATCGTCAGGATCAGGCACTCCTGCGGCACGCGCAGGAACTCGCTCTCGAACTCGCCGACGTAGACCGCCGGCCACTCGACCAGGGCGGTGACTTCGTCGAGCAGCGTGGCCACCTGGGCCTCGTCGCCGAGCGAGGCGCCCAGCGCGGCGGCGCGTCCGCGCAGCAACCCGTCGATGCGATCGCGGCGCGCCGCGAACGACGCGAGGACACGCCCGTGCGAGGCGAGCGTCGCTTCGTAGATGGTGGCGTCGGTGATCGCGAGCGGGCCGTCGCACTGGAAGCGGTGTCCGCGCGTGACGCGCCCCGAGCGCAGCCCGAGCGCCGCCGCGTCGACCACGCGTGAGCCGTGCAGCACGATCAGCCCGTGAACCGGTCGCACGAAGCTGACCGTGGTCTGCCCGTCGGCGAGCTGGTATTGCATCGTCTTCGGGATGGGCAATGCCGCCAGCGCCTGGGCGATGACTGCGTCGATGACGGCATCGAGCGAAGCGCCGTGCACCCTGCTGCGGTACCAGAAGCACTCCTGCCTGCCGTCTCCGGCGCGGGTGAGCGAAGCGATCGGTGCAGCCTGTTTCTCGGCCCACTTGAGCAGCGCCTGGGTGGGTGCGCCGGCGGCGTCGAGCGCCACCTTCACCGAGGGTCCCTTCACCTCCACGGTGCGATCGGGCGCCTGCGCGGCCACGGCGTCCACGCGCACCGCCAGGCGCCGCGGCGTTGCGAAGCCCTCGGCGCGTGCGTCTTCGGCGGCCAGTCCGCGGCTGCGCAAGCCATCGGCGATGCCGGCGCGGAAGGCGTCGCCGAGGCGTTGCAGCGCTTTCGGCGGCAACTCCTCGGTGAACAGTTCGACCAGCAGCGGTGCGCTGGCGGCGAGGCGTGCGTCGTTCTCAGACGGCATGCGCAGGGGCCCGGAACATCGGAAAGCCGAGGCGCTCGCGCGCCTCGAAATAGGCCTGTGCGACCGCGCGCGCGAGATGACGCACCCGCCCGATGAAGGCGGCGCGCTCGGTCACCGAGATCGCGCCCCGCGCATCCAGCAGGTTGAAGCAGTGCGAGCACTTCATCACCATTTCGTAGGCCGGCAATGCCAGGCCGGCGGCGATCAGCCGCTTCGCCTCGCCCTCGTGGTCGTCGAAGTGGCGAAACAGCATGGCGGCGTTGGCGTGCTCGAAGTTGTACGCCGACTGCTCGACCTCGTTCTGGTGGAATACGTCGCGATAGCTGACGCCGTCGGTCCAGGCGAGGTCGAAGACGCTGGCGACACCCTGCAGGTACATCGCGATGCGCTCGAGCCCGTAGGTGATTTCGCCGGTGATCGGCTGGCACTTCAGCGAGCCGACTTCCTGGAAATAGGTGAACTGCGTGACCTCCATGCCGTTGAGCCAGACTTCCCAGCCCAGACCCCATGCGCCGAGCGTGGGCGACTCCCAGTCGTCCTCGACGAAGCGGATGTCGTTCACCGAGGTGTCGATCCCCAGCGCGCGCAGCGAGCCGAGGTACAGGTCGAGGATCTCCGGCGGCGAGGGCTTGAGCACGACCTGGTACTGGTAGTAGTGCTGCAGGCGGTTCGGGTTGTCGCCATAGCGACCGTCCTTCGGGCGGCGTGACGGCTGCACGTAGGCGGCGCGCCAGGGCTCGGGGCCGATCGCGCGCAGGAACGTCGCGGTGTGGAAGGTGCCGGCGCCGACTTCCATGTCGTACGGCTGCAGCAGGGCGCAGCCCTGACTGTCCCAGTAGGCCTGCAGCCGCAGGATCACCTGCTGAAAAGTGAGCATCGGCACGGAGACGCGCGAAAAGCCGTCATTCTAGCGGGTTCGGGTCCGTCGACCGGCGGCGCGCGGCGAGGCAGGCCAGCGCGCCGGACAGCGACAGCGCGAAGCCCAGTGCGAGCGGCACGGCATTGCCCCAGCGTGCATACGGCGTGAGCCCGGTGCTGCCGCGGATCGTGAGCGCGAGCGCGCCCGCGGTGTAGGTCGGCAGCGTGTCGGTGACCTGTCCGCGTGCGTCGATCGCAGCGGTCACGCCGGTGTTGGTGGCGCGCAGCATCGGCCGCGCGAGTTCGATCGCGCGCATCCGCGCGATCTGCAGGTGCTGCGGCAGCGCGTGCGAATCACCGAACCAGGCGATGTTGCTCACGTTCACGAGGATCGTCGCACCGTCGCGCACCTGTGCGGCGAGTTCCTCGCCGAACAGGTCTTCGTAGCAGATGTCGAAGGCCACCTTCTGGCCGTCGATCACGAGTGGCGGCTGCGTCGCCGGGCCGCGCCCGAACTCGCCCAGCGGAATCCGCATCAGTGCGACGAACCAGCCGAATCCACGCGGGATGAATTCGCCCAACGGCACCAGGTGACGCTTGTCGTAGCGCGCCGCGATTGCGCCGTCGCGGTCGATCACCGCGACGCTGTTGGTGAGCCGCGGAGCGTGAGGCTGGCCTGCCGCGGGCTGCCCGGGCAGCGGCATGCCGATCGCCACCAGGCCGCCGCTTCGCTCCAGGTGGGCAAGCAGCGCGTCGCGCAACGTCGCGGGCGTGGCCGACCACGGCACGGTCCATGCGGTTTCGGGCAGCACGGTCAGGTCGGCATCGACGCGCAGCAATTCGCTCACGTAGGCCTGCATGGCAGCCAGGCTGCGCAGCGGGTCGAACTTCATGTCCTGCCCGACATTGCCCTGCAGCAGCCGCACCGTGAGGTCGCGGCCGGTTGCCTGCGACCACGCACGGCCCGACGACGATACCCCGACGAGCAGCGGTGCAAGCGCCAACGCCGTGGCGACCGCGAAGGACGTCGCGGGTGGACGGCGCACGAGCGCGCCGAGGCCGAACGCCGACAGCGCCGCGAACGCGCACACGCCGTACACGCCGACGACCGGGGCGAGTGCGGCCAGCGGCCCGTCGACGTGTGCATAGCCGATGGCCAGCCACGGAAAGCCGGTGAACAGGTAGCCGCGGGCCATTTCCGACAGCGCCCAGCAGCCTGCGAAGACCAGGCTCGCGGCCGCCAGCGAACCCGGCGAAGGCGCTGCCGGCGCCAGACGTGCGGCGCGCGCCGCGCGCAGCGTCAGCGCGCACACCGCGGCCGGAAAAAGTGCGAGATACGCGCCGAACAGCAGCAGTGCGAGTGCGGCGATCGGCGCCGGCATGCCGCCGTAGCGATGCATGCTGACGTAGAGCCAGGCCACACCGGCCACGAACCAGCCCGATCCGAATGCCAGCCCGAGCACGGCGGCGCGCGCTGCGCTGCCCGCCGTGCCTGCGTGTGCGCGCAGCAGCAGCACGACCAGCACAGCCAGCGTGGCGCTTTGCAGCCACCACGCGCCGGCCGGCGCGAAGCTGGCAGCGTGAACGATGCCTGCGGCCAGTGCCGCCAGGACCCCCTGCGCCGGGCGCAGTTGCACTTCGGGCTCAGCGAACGCCCGGCCCGGGCTCTTCGCCCGGCGGCGCGGGCAGTCGTTCGGCGAGCAGCAACTGCGCCTGCCGCGCGTCGGCGCGCAACACCTCGAAGCGGATGCCGTCGAGGTCGACCTGTTCGCCGCGCCGCGGCACGCGCCCGAACTGATCGGTGACGAGTCCGCCGACCGTATCGAACTCCTCGTCGGACAGGCGCGCGCCCACGGTCTCGTTGAACTGGCGAATGGCGGCGATCGCCCGCACGCGGAAGCGCGGCCCGTGCCCGCCCGGCTCGAGCGGCACGATGTGGTCGCTCTCCTCGTCGAAGTCGAACTCGTCTTCGATGTCGCCAACGATCTGCTCGAGCACGTCCTCGATCGTGATCAGGCCGGCGGTGCCGCCGTATTCGTCGACGACGATCGCCAGATGAACGCGATTGCCGCGGAAGTCGCGCAGCAGCACGTTCAGCCGCTTCGACTCGGGAATGAAGACCGCGGGGCGCAGCAGGTCGCGAACATCGACGCGCTCGTCGGTGTACAGCCGCAGCAGTTCCTTCGCGTGCAGGATGCCGAGCACGTTGTCGCGGTCGCCTTCGACCACCGGGAAGCGCGAGTGGGCGGCCTCGATGACCCGCGGCAGGAACACCTCGTGCGGCTGGCTGATGTCGATCACGTCCATCTGTGCGCGCGGCACCATGATGTCGCGCGCGGCAAGCTCGGACACCTGCAGCACGCCTTCGATCATCGACAGCGCATCGGCGTCGAGCAGTGCGCGCTCGTGCGCCTGCCTGAGCACGCCGAGCAGCTGGTCGCGGTCTTCGGGAACGCGCAGCAGCAGCGCCGCCAGGCGTTCGAGCATGGGTCGTCGATGTTCGCTGCCCGAATGAGGGCCGGACATGGGATGGGAGCAGGTTGGCGTGCGTCCGAGCATACCCGAACGTCCGGTGTGCTGCCAGGCACGCAGCAGGCTCGCGGCAGCACCTGGCGGGCGCAGCCGCTCTCGCGCCCCGCGCGCCGGATCCTCAGTCGCGCACCTGAAACGGATCGGCGATGCGGAAGCGCGCGAGCAGCGCGACTTCGGCGGCCTCCATGCGTGCGGCCTGCCCGGGCTGCTCGTGATCATGGCCGCACGCGTGCAGTACGCCGTGGATCACCAGATGCGCGAGGTGCGCGGCCGGCGCCTTGCGCTGCGCGCGCGCCTCGCGCAGTACCACCGGCACGCAGATCACGACGTCTGCGCTCACCCGTCCGTGGTCGCCGGGATAGGAGAAGGTGAGCACATTGGTCGCGTAGTCGCGATGCCGGTAGCGGACATTGAGCAAGCGGGCTTCGCGTTCGTCGACGAAGCGCAGGGTGATCGTGGCGTCGGCATCGATGGCTGCCGCCACCCAGCGACGCAGCCGGGCGCGTGAAGCGGGCAGCTCGCGCACGCCGTCGCCGAGCTGGATCGACAGCGACAGCGACCGCACCACCGGGCGCGGCACCGCAGGCCCGCGGCGCCGCACCGTGTCGCGTTCATGCCTGGCCGGGGTTCGCGCGCTCATAGGCATCGACGATGCGCGCCACCAGCGGATGGCGCACCACGTCGGAGCTGTCGAACTCGGTGAACGCGAGTCCGCGCACCCTGCGCAGCAGTCGTCGGGCTTCGATCAGGCCCGATGCCTGCCCTTTGGGGAGGTCGATCTGCGTCATGTCGCCGGTGACGACGGCGCGCGAGCCGAAGCCGATGCGCGTGAGGAACATCTTCATCTGCTCGGGCGTGGTGTTCTGCGCCTCGTCGAGGATGACGAACGAGTTGTTCAGCGTGCGCCCGCGCATGTAGGCGAGCGGGGCAATCTCGATCGCCTGCTTCTCGAACATCCGTGCGGTGCGATCGAAGCCCAGCAGGTCGTAGAGCGCGTCGTAGAGCGGTCGCAGGTACGGGTCGACTTTCTGCGCCAGGTCTCCGGGCAGGAAGCCGAGCCGCTCGCCGGCTTCGACCGCCGGCCGCGTCAGCACGATGCGCTGGATGGCATCGCGCTCGAGCGCATCGACCGCGCAGGCCACCGCAAGGTACGTCTTGCCCGTGCCGGCGGGACCGATGCCGAAAGTGATGTCGTGCGACAGGATGTTGCGCAGGTACTCGCGCTGGTGCGGCGTGCGTCCTTGCAGGTCGGTGCGCCGCGTGTGCAGCACCGGCGAATCCGCCTCGACCGCCGCGGGCGCCGCGCGCGGCGGCGCCTTCAGCTCGACCAGGCCGAGTTGCACGTCGTCGAGCGTCAGCGCGTGCTCGGCACTCGCATAGAAGTGCTTCAGCGCGGCGACCGCGCGGCGCGACGCGGACGTGGTGCCCTCGACGCTGAAGCTGGCGCCGCGGCGTGCGATGCGCACGTCGAAGGCTTCCTCGATCTGTCGCAGGTTCTGGTCGAGCGCACCGCACAGGTTCGCCAGTCGGCGATTGTCGACGGTCTCGGGGGCGTACTCGATCGGGCGGGATCTCAACGGGATGTTCCGGGATGCGTCACGGTTGCGCGGGCTGCTGCGCGAACACGCCGACCCCGGAGATTGTAGAGCCGCTGGCTGGCCCCTGGATCTGGTAACTCAGTCCAAGGCGGGCGGCATTCGGGCCGAACAGACCGCCTTGCACGCCGACCGTGCAGCCCGCGGCGCTGCAGCCGAGCGGCCCGGTGCCGGTCTGGGAAACCGGCAGGTTGCCGTTGAACGAGTAGCCGGCGGCCGTGGAGAGCGTGCTCTGCGTCGGAGCGAAGGCGCCGCCAGGCGTCGAGAAGCCGTAGGCGCCACCGCCGATCGTCACATGGCCTTCCAGGCCGATCCGCGCGGGCTGACCGGGCCCGAAGGCGACGCCGGCCATGCCGGTGAATACGCCCGGAGACACGCCGCCGGTGCTCAGCGTCGGTGCGCTGGCGCCGATCAACGGGTAGGCGAATTCCCCTTGTGCGGGAACCGTGGCCGAGGGCACGCCGACGAGATAGTGGACACCGTCGTTCGGAGACAGATCCCGATTCGTCAGGTTCGCCAGCAGTCCCTGGGCGTGCAGCGTGCCGTTGGTCCAGCGGCCCCAACTGACGAATGCGTCGGCGCCTGCCTCGGCAGCCGATGCAGTGCCTCGCGACAGGCAGTAGGAGAGGAATCCGCAGGTGCCATTGGCGTTGAAACCGACCGACTCGAGGCGGCCTTGCGCGTCGAGCTTGAACGAGTTGCCCGCCGATGTGAGTTGCGACCAGTCGAAAATGCCGAATACGCGTGGCAGACCGCGCAGCACCAGCATCCGAGACTCGCCGATCGTCCCATCGCCGGACAACGGCGGTTCGTCGGTGCCGCCGGTGCCGCCGGTGCCGCCGGTGCCGCCGGTGCCGCCGGTGCCACCTGCATCGCTACCGGACCCGGTCGAACCGTCCCCGCCCGGCGACGGGTCTGATCCTCCGGCGTGTGCCAGATCGATCACCGCAACAAGCGCGCCGTCGCCACCGCGCTGTTCGTTCGGGGACACGGCTTGCGCGGGGCCAGGCAGCCAACCCGAGCGATCCGTGCGTGAGTTACCCGCGGACCTGGTGTCCAGCGTGCC
>WBZR01000578.1_pt1 | contig 56620 bp, 49 predicted proteins | sample 5204231 | NCBI WGS metagenome assembly WBZR01 (sample SAMN12412403, study PRJNA552823) | activated sludge metagenome | isolation source: activated sludge from anammox sidestream of wastewater treatment plant... | place: USA: Virginia | collected 2017-08 | reverse complement strand
TTGGTTGGTTGAGTCCGCAAACCCAACATACCCAAGTCGCCACGATGACCGCTCTTCCGGCTCCAACCCCTGAAAGATCAAGAGCTCAGAGCCGGGCTGTTACACCACGTCCGGGGACGCCACCGCGGGCCGAGGGTCAGTCGGCGGTCATGGACAGGGTTGGTTGTCGGGCACGCAGACAAGCACCCCTGCCTGACACACCGTTGTGCCAGTGCTGCACGCGCCGGGAAGACCGGTGTTGCAGGTTTGTCCTCCGCCGGGATTGCCTTCATCGACGTGCCCGTCGCAGTCGTCGTCGATGCCGTTGCAGACTTCCGGCGAGGCGGGGGTGTCGCTGATGCAGACCAGTCCAGCTGCGCCTTGGCACTGGAAGGTGCCTGAACTGCATGCGCCGACAAGGCCGGTGTCGCACGATGTGCCAGCTCCGAGAGCGTTCTCGTCGACCATGGCGTCACAGTCTTCGTCGATGCCGTTGCACTGCTCGGCCGCGGAAGGGTTGATGCCGGGGTTCAGATCGTCGCAATCGCCGGGATCGACGGGGAAGAACCCGGGCGGCTGGACGCAGCCGACGAAGCTGTAGTCGTCGTCGCCGTAGTCGTCGCTGTCGCGGTCCGGCCAGTACGGCTGGGGCGAGGGACACAGCTCGAAATCGTCGAGCCAGAGAAAGTTGGGAGGCGACTGCGCCGAGGCCAGCGCAGGAGCGATGAGTGCAAGCAGTACGCAGATCCGGCGCATGGCGCCTCCCCAAAGGCGATGTGGCGGGAATCCTACACTTCAAGCGAGAGGCCTGTCGCGGTTTTGCCGGACGTTGAATCAGCCCCAGGCTGCGCCGAATGCTCGCCGCCTTGTTCCAGCAGGCGCTCGCGGGTACCCGACGGCCGACCGCGGCCTGTACAACGGCTCGTTCTACTACTTCTGCGGCCTGGCCGGATCGGGCAATGATCCATCCAGCCCCAACTACGTACCACCCTCGTCCGACTACGCGCCCTCGCCCCGCGGCTCGCATGGCACCACGCCCTGGACCTGCACGCTCAACGTGAACGTGGCCTGGCAGCCCGCCTGGCTCGACCACCTCACGGTACAGGCCGACGTGTTCAACCTGTTCAACCAGCAGGTGCCTGGCATGCTCAACCCGAACTCGGCCAGCAGCCGCACCGAACGCGGCCAGCTGTACTGGCAGAAGATCAACTACGGCGCCCCGCGCAGCGTGCAGTTCACCCTGCGCTACGACTTCTGACCCGCGCCACGGCACAGGGACGTGCCGACCCCATGGACAACTCCACCGGCGGCGCCGCGACGACGGCGCCGTTTTCGCCTGCGCGAACGCGCCCGCCAACCGGCGCGAATCAGTCCACGCGCTTGTGGAAGCGCACGATCGGAGTGACTTGTACAGATCGCGATGGGTGGTCGCGCGCAGCGCAAGGCGCTACCCTCGCGCGCCTATGCCAGTCGCCTACGCCCGCGATTTCACCCTCGAACCCGCCGACGGCGAGCGCCTGGCCAACCTGGCCGGGCCACTCGACGAACACCTGCGCCAGATCGAACTGCGCCTGGGTGTGGCCATCGCCCATCGCGGCAACGTGTTCCGCATCGAGGGCGACGCCGAGGCCGGCAAGCGCGCCGAACGCCTGCTGCGCGAGCTGTATGCGGCGACCGAGGGCGCCACGTTGGGCACGCTGCAGGTCAACCTCGCGCTGGCCGAGGCCGATGCGGACACGCTGCACGAGCGCGCCGGCGACAGCCACGACATCGCGGTGCGCACCAAGCGCGGCATCGTGCGCGGGCGCGGCGCCAACCAGCAGCGCTACCTGCAGGCGATCGCGCGCCACGACATCAATTTCGGCGTCGGTCCGGCCGGCACCGGCAAGACCTGGCTCGCGGTGGCGATGGCGGTCGCGGCGCTCAACGACAGCCGCGTGCAGCGCCTCATCCTCGTGCGCCCCGCGGTCGAGGCCGGTGAAAAGCTCGGCTTCCTGCCCGGCGACCTCACCCAGAAGGTCGACCCGTACCTGCGTCCGCTGTACGACGCGCTGTACGAAATGCTCGGCATCGACAAGGTCGGCAAGCTCATCGAGCGCAACGTGATCGAGATCGCGCCGCTCGCCTACATGCGCGGGCGCACGCTCAACGATGCCTTCGTGATCCTCGACGAGGCGCAGAACACCACGATCGAGCAGATGAAGATGTTCCTCACGCGCATCGGCTTCGGCTCGGTCGCGGTGGTCACCGGCGACCTGACCCAGACCGACCTGCCGCGCCAGATCAAGTCGGGCCTGCGCGATGCGATCGACGTACTGCGCGAAGTCGAGGGCGTGAGCTTCACCTTCTTCACCGCCCACGACGTGGTGCGCCACCCGCTGGTGCAGCGCATCGTGCGCGCCTACGAGACCCATGCCGCAGCCCGCGCCGACGAGCCACCCCGGTGAGCACGCGCGTGCACGTGGATGTCGACAACCGCGGCCCGCGCAAGGGCGTGCCGCTGCGGCGCTCGTTCCAGCGCTGGGTCGAGGCGATCCCCGCGCTGCGCCGGGGCCGCGACGCGCACCTCGCGATCGTGGTCGTGGGCAGCGCCGAGGGCCGCGCCTTCAACCGGCGTTATCGTGGCCGCGACTACGCGACCAACGTACTGAGTTTTCCCTACGAGCGCCTGCCCGGCGACCGCTCGGGGCTGCTCGGCGACTTGGTGATCTGCGCGCCCGTGGTCGCGCGCGAGGCGCGCGAGCAGCGCAAGCCCGTGCGCGAGCATTACGCGCACCTGACCATCCATGGCGTGCTGCACCTGCTCGGCCACGACCACGAGGAGGACGCCGAGGCCGAGCGCATGGAGGCACTCGAACGCCGGATCCTGGCCACGCTCGGCATCACCGACCCTTACCTGCCACGGCCGGCCGCACGTCGTGCACGGCCAAGTCCTTGATCGTACTGGCCCTGAAGCGTCGGCGACGCTTTGCTACACTCAACTGCCGCCCGCGATGGGCATGTATACGCGGCAGATGAGCGAGGATCCTCCCAGTAGACCCGTACCACGCTCGTGGTTCGAACGCATCACCCAGGCGCTGTCCGGCGAGCCACAAAGCCGCGAGGAGCTCATCGAGGAGCTGCGCCACGCCCAGGCCAACGGCCTGCTGACCAACGACACGCTGTCGATGGTGGAAGGCGCCATCGAGGTGGTCGACCTCAGCGTGGCCGACGTGATGGTGCCGCGCGCACAGATGGTGTCGGTGCCGGTGACCGCGCCGCTGCCGCAGGTGCTGTCGATCGTGATCGAGTCGGGCCATTCACGCTTTCCCGTGCATGGCGAGGACAAGGACGAGATCGTCGGCATCCTGCTCGCCAAGGACCTGCTGCGCTGCTTCGTCGAAGGTGCGCAGGCCGACGTGCGCAGCCTGCTGCGGCCGGTCACGATGATCCCCGAGTCCAAGCGCCTCAACATCCTGCTCAAGGAGTTCCGCCTGTCGCGCAACCACATGGCGATCGTGGTCGACGAGTACGGCGGCGTCGCGGGACTGGTCACGATCGAGGACGTGCTCGAGCAGATCGTCGGCGACATCGGCGACGAGCACGATGACGACGACGACGAGGGCACCCTGATCCAGGCCGGCCCCAACGGCGACTTCCTCGTCAGCGCGCTCACCCCGATCAGCGAGTTCAACGAACGCTTCGACAGCGAGTTCGACGCCGAGGGGTTCGACACCGTGGGCGGCATGGTCACCGCGCAGCTCGGCCACCTGCCCGCGGTCGGCGAGGAAACCGCGCTGGGCGGGTTCCTGTTCCATGTGGCCAAGGCCGACGCGCGGCGCGTGCAGCAGTTCGCGGTGCGCGTGCATGAAGCCTGACGGCGCGTGATTCCCGCCACCCGACCCGGCCGCGATCGGTCGCAAACGCTGCCCGCAGGTCGGCGACCCGCTTGCGCGCATGTCGCCACGTTGGCTCGCGGCGCGAGTGCCGCACTGCTGTGGGCCGGGTGCCTGATTGCCTGCGCACTCGCAGCCGCCGCCCGGGCGACCGGCGCGACACCGGCCACCAGCGCGCCCGCCGCACCCGTGGCAGCCGCGGTCGCTGCGCAGCCGCCTGCACCGGCCATCAGCCTGCTCACGATCGGACCCGGCTCGCTGTACTTCGAGCGCTTCGGCCACAACGCGCTCGTGGTCCGCGACGGCACCAATGGCAGCGCGCTTGCCTACAACTACGGCATGTTCGACTTCAGCGAGGCCAACTTCCTCGCCAACTTCGTGCGCGGCCACATGCGCTACCAGCTCGCGGCCAATCCGCTCGATGCGGACCTCGAGCTGTACCGCAGCGAGGGCCGCAGCATCGTCGAACAGGTGCTCGATCTCGATCCGGCGCAGGCGCGCGAACTGGCCGCGTTCCTGCGCTGGAACGCCCGCCCCGAACACGCGCGCTACCGCTACGACTACTTCACCAGCAACTGCTCCACGCGCGTGCGCGATGCGCTCGACGACGCGCTCGGCGGCGCGCTGCGCCGGCAAAGCGAAGGCCGCTCGCGCGGCTACAGCTTCCGCCTCGATGCGCTGCGGCTGATGGCGCCCGAACCCGCGCTCATGCTGCTCATCGATCTCGGCCTCGGACCGTACGCGGACCGGCGCATCGACTTCTGGGACGAGAGCTTCGTGCCCGAGACGCTGGCCGAGGTGGTGGCGCGCGTGCACCTGGGCGCCGAGGCACGCCCGCTCGTGGCCCGCACCCTCGCGCTCGCGCCCAACGCGGTCGCGGTGCCGCCGCTGCTGCCACCCGACCTGCGCTGGCCATTCCTCGGCCTCGGCCTCGCCCTCGGCATCGGCCTGGCGTGGCTCGGCCGGCGCGACAGCCGCGCAGCGCGCCGCTGTCTCGTCGCCTTCGCGCTGCCGTTTGAACTGGCCTGTGGCCTGGGCGGCCTGGCCCTGCTCTACCTGTGGCTGGGCAGCGACCATGTCGCGGCCTGGCGCAACGAGAACCTGCTGCTGCTCAGCCCGCTGTGCCTGCTGCTGCTGCCGGGCTGGTTCGGCTGCCTGCGCGGCCGCCGCGCCGGCCGCATCACGCGCACCGTGGCATGGCTCGTGGTGGCCGGCACCCTGTTCGCGCTCGGCTCCAAGATCCTGCCGTGGTTCGCGCAGGCCAACCTGCACTGGATCGTGCTGCTGCTGCCGATCCATCTCGCGCTCGCCCTCGCGCTGGTGCGGCGTCCGGCCACGCGGGCCTGAGGCGCGCGCCTGCCGGCCACGCGATCGATGGCATCCGCCTCGGGCGGGGCATCACCCTGTCACGTGCCGCGGACTCAGACGCCGGGCGTGGCCTGCGCCGCGGGCGCGGGTTCGGGCAGCGCGCTGCCCACGCGCCAGTGCTGCGCCACCAGCGTGGCGAGCAGCGCCGCCACGCGCGAGCGGCCGTCGCCGCCATGCACGGGCAGCACCAGCACGTCGCCAGCGCGTGACCACGCCAGCAGTTCGCACACGCCCGCGTACTCGTCGCGCGGCGCGCCCTCGGCCACCGCCATCGCACGTTGCCGCAGTTCGTCCCGCAACAGGTCCGCGACCTCGCCGGGTGCACGCCCGCGCAGCAGGCTCGCGATTTCCTTGAGCACGATGCGTGCGGGCCGCGCCTGCGCCACCACCGCGGCCAGTTCGCGGATCTCGGCGTCGCTGCGGTTGCCGACCTGGCCGAGCAGGATGCCCAGGCGCGCCGGGTGCAGGCCCGCGGCCACCTCGAGCAGGCCGCGCATGCCATCGGGATTGTGGGCGTAGTCGACCAGCACCTGCACGCCATCGAGCACCACGTGCTGCAGGCGGCCGGGGTTGTCCTGCGGGTCCGCACCGAAACGCCGCACCACCGCCGCGATCGTCTCCGGCGCGATGCCCAGTGCCTGCGCCGCGAGCGCGGCCGCGGCGATGTTGGCGAGGTTGTAGCGCGCACTGCCGCCGAAGCCGAGCGGCAAGGCCTGCACCGCGCCCAGGTCGTGCGTGGCGTGCGCCACGTGCAGGCACAGGCGTGCGTCGCGCACGCCGCAGGTGGCCTCGCCCTGCGCGCGCCGCGCCACCAACAGCGGCGCGTCCGCATCGAGCGCAAACCACGCACGGCGCGCCGCGACCCCGCGCTGCGCGGCGGTCCGCACCAGCAGCTCGTCGTCGCCGTTGAGCACGAGCGTGGCCTGCGCATCGAGCGCGGCCGCGATCGCCAGCTTGGCCTCGGCCAGCGCGGCCAGGTCGTCGATGCCGTACTCGCCGAAATGGTCGTCACTCACGTTGGTGACCACGCCGACCTGCGCGTGCTGCACCGCGAGCCCGCGCCGCAGCAGGCCGCCGCGCGCGGTCTCCAGCACCGCAAGGCCGATGCCCGGCGCGCGCAGCGCGGTGCGCGCGCCGACCGGCCCGGAGTAATCGCCTGCGGCGATGCGCGCGCCGTCCACGTACACGCCGTCGGTGCAGGTGTGGGCCACGTGCAGGCCGTGCGCGCGCGCAATCGCCGCGAGCAGGCGCGTGGTGGTGGTCTTGCCGTTGGAGCCGGTCACCAGTGCGATCGGCACCTCGCGCAGCGCGTCCCAGTCGAGAACGGCGGCGTCAGGCAGTGCGTCGAGCGGCCAGCACCGCGCATGGTCGCCCGCACCCAGGGCGAGGCTGTCCTCATCCAGCAGCACGTTGCGCCGGCGCGCCTGCGCGGCCGCATACAGCGCGGCCAGCGCGGGCCTGCGCTCGTGCGCGGCGAAGGCGCGCAGCGTCGCCATCGCGCTGGCCTCGTCCCAGGCGGCCGGATGGCCGGGCGCATGCAGCCGCGCCCAGGCACCGTGCCCGTCCAGGGCGCTGGCCAGCGCCCATTCGTTGACCTCGGTGGCGCTGAACAACTGGTCGACCGGCGCGGCCAGCGCGAACACCGCCCCGCCGGCCGTGGCGCGCACGCTCACGGGCGCCTGCGGCCAGGCCAGCGCGGCGCGCGCGCGCGCGACCTGCGCATGCCAGCGTTCACGCAGCGCGGCATCGACCGCCACGCCTGCGCTTTGCAGCACCGCGCCGGGCGCCGCGAAGTGCAGGTTCGGACCGGTCAGGCGCCGCGAATCGACGAATGGCAGCGACAACACGCTCAGTCGTCGCTCTCGCGCGCGAGGAACAGGCCGCGCGCGTCACGGCTCACGCCGCCCAGGCTCGCGAAGCTCGCCTCGTCGAACGCCGCCTCCTCCACCACCGGTGCCGGCGCCACGCGCACCGCGGCCGGCGCGGGCGCGCCTTCGGGCCGGAACTTGATGATCTGCTTCCACGAGCGCACCAGCGCATCGGCAAACACCAGCAGCAGGTCGCCCTGGCGCGCCATGCGCAGCGCCGCATCGATCGCGGCCTGTTCGTCGGGAATGAGCGAAATCGCATCCTTGGCCACGCCGGCCGCCTGCAAGGCGCGCGAGATGATGAGCGGCACCTCGTCGCCGTCGCGGCCGCGCAGGTTGTCGTCGCGCCGGCAGATGTAGTGGTCGAACTTGCCCGCGGTCGCCTGCGCGATCGCGGCGAGGTCCTCGTCGCGACGGTCGCCCGGCCCGGCCAGCACCACGATGCGCCGACCGGCCACCTCGAGCCGCTGCGCGAGGTCGGCCATGGCCGCCACCGCGGCGGCGTTGTGGCCATAGTCGAACAGCACCTTGAACGGATGCTCGTCGAACACGTTCATGCGCCCGGGCACCTGGAAGAAGGTGGTGCCGAACGTGCGCAGGCCCTGGCGGATCGCATCGAGCTTGATGCCGAGCGCGAAGGCCATCGCCGCGGCGAACATCGCGTTCTGCACGTTGTGCAGCGCGCGGCCTTCGAGCGTGGCCGGGATCAGGTGGGTCCACAGCAGCGGGATGTGGCTGCCCTTGTCGTACAGCGTGATCATGGTGCCGTTGACGCCCGCCTCGAGCGCGCAGGCGCGGCCGCCCGCGCGCACGTGCTCGCGCACCAGCGCGTGCGAGGGGTTCATGGTCACGTAGCAGATCACCTTGGCATCGGTGTAGCCGGACATCTTGAGCACGTTGGGGTCGTCGGCATTGAGCACCGCGCAGTCCTGCGCCACCTCGACCACGATGCGCTTGACCTCGGCCAGCTGCTCCAGCGTATCGATGCCCTTCATGCCCAGGTGGTCGCTCTGCACGTTGAGCACCGCGCCGACGTTGACGTGGCGCATGCCCATGCCGGCACGCAGCAGGCCGCCGCGCGCGGTCTCCAGCACCGCGATGTCGATCGACGGGTCCGACAGCACCATGCGCGCCGACACCGGCCCGGTCATGTCGCCCTCGACCGTGCGCTGGCCGTCGATGTAGACGCCATCGGTGGTGGTCAGGCCGGGCGTGAAGCCGGCCATCTTGGTGATGTGGGCGAGCATGCGCGCGGTGGTGGTCTTGCCGTTGGTACCGGTGAGCGCGGCGATCGGCACGCGCGCGGGCGCGCCGGGCGGGAACAGCATGTCGATCACGGGACCGGCCGCGTCGCGCGGCGTGCCCTCGCTCGGGCTCACGTGCATGCGGAAGCCCGGCGCCGCGTTGACCTCGCAGATGCCGCCGCCGACCGTGCGGTAGCTTTCGGCGATGTTGGGCGAGAGGAAATCCACGCCGCCGACGTCGAGGCCGATCGCGCGGATCGCGCGCACCGCCATGTCGCGGTTGTCGGGGTGGATGATGTCGGTGACGTCGGTGGCGGTACCGCCGGTGGACAGGTTCGCGGTCGAGCGCAGGTACACGGTCTCGCCCGCCTTGGGCACCGAGCCGGCGTGGTAGCCCACGCGCTGCATCATCTGCTCGGCCTCACGGTCGAGCTGGATGCGCGTGAGCACCTTCTCGTGGCCGATGCCGCGGCGCGGATCGGCGTTGACCTGCTCCACCAGCTGCGCAATCGTGCTGCTGCCGTCGCCGACCACATGACCGGGCGTGCGCCGGGTGGCGGCGACGAGCTCGCCGTTGACCACGAGCAGGCGATGGTCGGCGCCTTCGAGGAAGGTTTCGACGATGATCGAGCGCGAATGCTCGCGCGCGGCGTGGAAGCCCGCGCGCACCTCCTCGTCGGTCATCAGCCGGATCGAGATGCCGCGGCCATGGTTGCCGTTGTAGGGCTTGGTCACCACCGGGTAGCCGATGCGCCGCGCCGCGCGCACGGCCATGTCCTCGCTCTGCACCAGTTCCTGGCGCGGCACCGGCAGGCCGAGCGAGGCGAGGATCTTGTTGGTCTCTTCCTTGTCGCTGGCCAGCTCCACCGCGATGTGCGAGGTCCTGCCGGTGACCGTGGCCTGGATGCGCTGCTGGTAACGGCCATGACCGAGCTGCACCAGCGACTGGTCGTTGAGCCGCAGCCACGGGATGCCGCGTTCCTCGGCCGCGCGCACCAGCGCGGCGGTCGAAGGCCCCAGCGCCCGGCGCTGCGCATAGCGGATGAACTCGTCGCGCGCGCTCGGCCAATCCCAATCCGCGGGCAGCGCGCCCGCGGTGCGCAGCGCCGGCGGCAACAGCGACTCGAGCAGCTTGAGCGCAAGCTCGCCCGCGGCGATGCCCTCCTCGCGCTGCGCATACTCGTACACCACGGTGTACACGCCCGGGCGGTCGTCGGCGGCGCTGCGCGTCTTGCCGAAGGTGACCGCCTCGCCCGCGATGTTCTGCACCTCGATCGCGACGTGTTCGAGCACATGGCCGAGCCAGGTGCCCTCGTCCTCGCGCAGGCGGCGCACGAAGCCGCCCGGCTCGCGGTAGGAACAGCCGTGTTCGGCCAGTCCCGGCAACGCCGCCAGCAGTCCGTCGATGAACGCAGCGCCCAGCCGCGCGCTTGGCCACTGCTCGAGTTCACCCAGGTCGAGCTCGAGCTTGATCACCGGGAAATGCGCGTACAGCGACGGGCCGACATAAACCGAACGATCGAGTATGCGCATGGAACCTCCGGCTGGACCACGGGACACGATGATGGCATGCGCCGGGCGCGGCTGCGCGCGGCGCCAGGATGGAGCGGGCTCCGTCAATGATCGCGCTTGACCGGCGCGAGCTTGCCGGCCGAGGCGCGGCGCGTGTGCAGGTTGAAGGTGGCGCCGGCGACGAGGATGTGGATCTTGAGCCCGAGCAGGCACACCGGTTCGTCGGCATCGGCCTGGTCCATCGACGAGAACTGCAGCTCGCTCGCATCGACCACGGTGACGCCACCCGAGCCTTCCACTTCGAGCGTGTTGTCGGGCCGGATGAACGCGGCGGTGTCCTCGTCCAGCCCGATGCCGACCGCGAACGGGTTGTAGGCCAGCGCCGCGAGCAGGCGGCCGAGCCGGTCGCGCTGGCGGAAGTGCTGGTCGATCACGAAGCGGTTGGTGAGACCGAGACCGGGCGCGAGGTGCACGCTCGATGCGGTGGGCGAGCCGCCTTCCTTGCCGAACGCGATCATGTGCTCGGACAGGATCGAGGCACCCGCGCTGGTGCCGCCCACGTGCATGCCCTGGGCATTGCGCAGGCGGATCAGCTTGGCGATCGGGGTGCCGCCGAGCAGCGTCGACAGGCGCAGCTGGTTGCCGCCGGTGAAGAACACCCCGCTGGCGCGCTCGATGTGCTGCCAGCGGTTGGCCTCGCCCGCGTCGCGACGTGTATCGAAATCCAGCGCGGTGACATGGCCCGCGCCCAGTTCGGCGAACAGCCGCTCGTAACGCTCGCCGGTGGTGGTGAGCTGGCTCGCGGTCGGAATCACCACGATGTCGGCCGCGTCGCCGCCACACAGCTCCACGAAGCGGCGCAGGATGCGCGGATCGTGGTCTTTCTCCTCGGCGCCGCCGATCGGAATGATCCAGCCGCGCTCACTGCCTTCTTTGACCCTGCTTGGACACATCGCGCCCACGTCCCCCAACTGATCGAAACCGGCCTATCTGTACACTCAGCCGTGCGGCGCCGCAACAGCCGCCTCACCCCACCTCGAACAGGCCGCGGCGCAGCACCCGCCCTTCGCGCACATGCACCTGCCCGCGCGCGATCGTCGCATCCACGCTGCCGTCGTCCCCGAGCACGACGAGGTCGGCATCGGCGCCGACCGCGATGTGGCCCTTGCCCGGCAGGCGCAACAGCCGCCCCGGATTGCTCGTGACCGGTGCCAGTGCCTGTTCCAGCGCCACGCCGCGTGCGAGCAGCGCGCGCACGGTGGCCAGCAGCGCGCCCGACTCGCCCACTTCCATGTGCACGACGCAGCCCTCGTCGTCGAAACACGGCAGCGAGCCGCCCGCGTCGGAACTGATGGTGAGCTGCGCGGCCGGCACGCCGGCATCGTGAAAGCGCACGAACGCATCGGCCGCGTCCCACGCATCCTCGCCCTCCTCGACCGGAAACGCGGTGACGTCGATGGTCACGCCGCGGCGCGCGAGCTCCAGCGCCTCGTCGAACAGCGCCTTGCGCCGGTTGACGTGGGTGGGCTGGAACGTGCGCGGCGGCAGTTCGGTCTCGGCCAGCGCGCGGCGCACCAGTTCCAGGCCGCGCGCGCCGTCGCCCAGATGCAGGTGCACGATGCCGGCCTTGCCGGTCATGAGCCCGGCCACGTGCGCATCGGCCGCCACGCGCATGAGCTCGGCGAAACCGGGCTGGCTCGAACGATGGTCGCTGATCGCGACTTCACCCACGCCGATCAGGGCCTCGACCAGCGTGAGGTCGGTGCGCAGGCTGCCCGTGAGCGTGGCCGGCGGCAGGTGGTAGCCGCCAACGTGGGCCCAGGCGCTGAGCCCTTCCTCGCGCAGCGCATACACCTGCGCCAGCAGTTCGCGCGGCGTGCGCACCACATCGTCGGTGCCGAGCAGGCCGACCACGCTGGTGACGCCCGCGCGGGTGAAGCGCGAGGGCGCCGGCGGCGGCACCCGTGAGCGGAAGCCGGCTTCGCCGCCACCGCCGGTCACGTGCACATGGCCATCGATGAGGCCGGGAATGAGGCGGCGGCCCTGCAGGTCGAGCACCTGCGCGCCCAGTGCCGCGGGCAGGTCGAGGGCAGCGGTGCCCAGCCACAGGATGCGCCCGCCACCGAGCAGCAGCTGGCAATGGCCCATCGGCGCGGGCGCATACACCAGCGCATTGCGCAGCAGCAACAGGTCGGGCGCGGTCATCGGCAATCCTCGGGGCGCGGCGGCGCGCCAGTCTAGCAAGCGCGGCCGCGCCCCCGGCGCGGCTGCGCCGCGATCACCGCGACCGCTCGGACAGGCCATGGCGGCAGTGGAGTCCGGCGCGCGCGAGGGATGCGCGCGCAGGTGCAGGCGCGGGCCTGGGCGTCACCCACGCTCAGCGCGCACGCGTGGCGGCCTCGGTCCTGACCTGCGCGAGCAGCGCGGTCCCGGCGTCGGCATCGCGCCACAGGTGCAGGAAGTCGCGGTAGGCGCCATCGGCTGCGGCGTCGGCACCGGACATCCGCAGCGCACGCGCGAGTTGCAGGCGCGCCAGCAGCGCCACCGGGAAGTTGAGGGCGATGCCCGGGTGGTCGAGGATCCGGCGGAACTGCGCGGCCGCCTGGCGGCCCTCGTGCGCGGCGAGCCAGGCCTCGCCGCGTACGTACACCGGCAGCAGCGCGGTCCAGCCCCATACGCCGGCGCGGGTGACGCCCAGCTCGTAGGCACTGGCATCACGCAGCACCTCCAGCGCCGCGTCCGCATCGCCATCCGCGAGCAACAGCTTGGCGCGCAACGCCGGCAGGTAATTGAACTGCACCAGAGTGTCCTGCGGATACTGCTCCGCCAACTGTCCGGCGAGCGCACGCGCAGGCGCGGCCTCGCCGGCATAGGCCAGCGCCAGGGCGGCCCCGAACAGCACATCGCGCGCAGGCGGTTGCTGCAGCGCCCAGCCGACGCGGCGCACGGCGTCCTCGCGATCACCCAGCAGTGCTTCACGCAGCGCCGACATGGCCAGGTAGGTCGCGCGCGGCTCGCGCTCACCGGCACGCTGGGCGAGGTCGGCGGCCTGGTCGGACAGGCTGCGCGCCTGCAGCAGGTGGCCCTGGTACGCCGCGGTCTCGGCGCTCAGAGCCAGCAGCTGATGCTCGATGTCGCCCTGGCCGCGCGCGGCCGCGACCAGCCGCTCCATCGCGCCCTGGTCGTGCTGCAGGAACGCGATCGCATACAGGTCCAGCGCATCGAAGCTCGAGTGCAACTGCAGCGCAGCGGCCTGCGCCTGCACCGCCTGCGCCTCGGCCAGGCGATTGAGTGTGAGATAGGCATTGCGCACGACCACGTAGCCCATCGCCGAGGTCGGCGCGAGCCGTATCGCCTGCCGGCCCTCGGCTAGGGCCTTGTCGAACTCGCCGATCACCGGATAGATCGAGCCGGCCAGCAGCAGATGCGGGATCGGAGTGCGCGGATAGGCCTGGATCCACGCATGGCACGCCGCCACGGCCGCGTCGATGTCACCCGTGGCCGACTTGGCGTAACGCGCGCTGATGAAATACTTCTCGGGCTCGCTCACGTGCTCGCGCAGGGCGTAGGCGCGGCGCGCGGACTCGGCCGCAAGCCGGGACTCGCCGAGGTTGGTGTAGGCGATCGTGAGCGCGCCATGGGCCAGCGCGAAATCGGCATCGAGCGTGGTCGCGCGCGTGAACAGCGCGATGGCCGCGTTGGCATCGCCACCCGTGGCCATGAGCCGCATCCCCTCGCTGTAGGACTTGAGCGCATCGAGCGAGGTGGTGGTGGCCTGTTCCAATGGCGTGTCGAAGCGCTGCACCGTGCCCAGCGACTCGCCCAGCCGCGCGCGCAGTTGCGAGGTCGCGATGCCGAGCGCCTCCAGCACGTGGCTCTTGTCGGCGGCGTGCGCCTGGCTGCTCGCGAGCGCCTGTCCGCTCGCGCAGTCGAGGGCACGCAGCGTGAGCTGATAGGGCGCGCCAACCTGCACGATCGACCCCTGCACCACGGCGGCACTGCCCAGCCGTTGGCACAGTTCGAGCGCGAGCGGCGAGGTCACGCCCGCTGCGCCTGCGTGGCCCATCAGTGCGAGCGTCTGCTGCACGCGCGCCTCGCCCACGATGCTAAGGAACGGCGACTGCTCCAGGTGCACCGACAGCGCCTGGCGCAGGCTGCCGTCGAATACCGCCTCGCCGGTGCGGTTGTCGAAGTCGGCGAGCACGATGGTGTCCTTGTCGGTCAGCGTGCGCGCGGGGCGTGCCAACCACGCTCCCGCAGCCAGGGCGATGACCGCCGCCGCGCCGCCGGCAAGTGCGAGACGCGTGCGCTTCGGGCCGCGCGGTGCCACCACGGCCGCGCCGAACCCGCGCCGCGTCGCCGACAGCGCGTCGAGTTGCTGCTGCAGGTCCGCCACCGATGACCAGCGCTGCGCGGGATCGGCCTGCAGGCAACCGGCGATGAGGGTGTCGAGCCGGCGCGGCCGCAGGCGTTGGCGCTGCGCGCCCACGCGCTCACCGCTGATCATCTCGTACAGCACGCAGCCGAATGAATAGATGTCCGCGCGCGCATCGGTGGCGAGCCCGGCGTGCTGTTCGGGCGCGGCGTATCCGGGCGTGCCCATCGCGGTGCCACCCAGGGCACTGCTGTCGCCGTCGGCCGAGCGCGCCAGGCCGAAGTCGAGGATCTTGATGCGACCATCGACCACCATGATGTTGCGCGGCTTGAGGTCGCGATGGACGATGCCGTGATCATGGGCGTGGGCGAGTGCGGCGAGGATCTGGGCGGCCCAGGCCAACGCGGTGGCGCGCGGCAACGGGCCACGCGCCAGGTGCGCTGCGAGCGTGCAGCCCTCGATCAGTTCCATCACCAGGTAGTCGGGACCGACGTCGTACAGCGCACAGATGCCCGGATGGTTGAGTGCCGAAACCAGGCGCGCCTCGCGCTGGCAGCGCGTGTCGAACCGCGCGTGCGCGACCTTGATCGCGACCGCGCGCCCGAGCCGGGTGTCGATCGCGCGATACACCTGGCCCATGCCGCCTTCGCCAATCCGCTCCTCGATGCGATACGGCCCCAGCAGCGTGCCCACCACGAGCTTCGACGCGGGCGCCTCGATCAGCAGCGTGGCGGCGCTCGCCACCAACGGCTGCTGCAGGAAGGTGTCGTCGCCGGAGCGGGCCAGCAGTGATTCCACCTCGCCACGCAATTCCGGCGCGGCCGCCGCCAGCAGCGCCGCACGCGCATCGGCGCTGGCCTCGCGCGCGGCGTGGTAGAGCTCGGCGATCTGCTGGAAGCGCTCGACATCCATCGGCGAGGCGATCGTCCTAGGCCGGATCGAGCTCGCGCAACAACCAGGCCCTGGCCAATTCCCAGTCGCGCCGTACCGTGCGCGGTGCGACCTCCAGCGTGCTCGCGACCTCCTCCTCGGTGAGGCCGCCGAAATAACGCAGCTCGACCACCTTGGCCTGGCGTGGCGCAATCCGCGCGAATGCGGTGAGTGCATCGTCGAGCGCGGGCAGGAACGCGTCGGGCGTGTCCGACACCACCGCGGCCTCATCCAGCGCCACGTGCACGGTCCGGCCGGGGCGCTTGTCGGCCGCACGCGCACGCGCCGCATCGACGAGGATGCGCCGCATCACCTGCGCGGCCAGCGCGAAGAACTGCGCGCGGTCGCGCCACTGGATCGCGGCGGTGCCGATGAGGCGCAGGTAAGCCTCGTTGAGCAGCGCGGTGGTCTGCAGGGTGTCGGCCCAGCGCTCGTTGCGCATGTGGCGGTGCGCCATGCGATGCAATTCGTCATAGACGCGCTCGGTGAGCTGCGCGAGCGCGGCTTCGTCGCCACTGCTCCAGGCATTGAGCAGCCTGGTCACCTCAACGCTCGCCGAAGCCACGTACCACCCTGCCGATTTGCCTGCGCGGGGAAAGTGTACGGCAGCGTGGCCGGTTTGCGCGCGACTTTGCGCCTGTGCCGGCAACCGGGCATCGCGGAGTTCCCCGCGGCGCCTGCGCGGTGGCCTCGGCTGCCGCCACCGCGACGACAAGACTTCAACCACAGCAGGAGCCGCCATGAAACGCAATCGCCTCAGCCACACCCTCCACCTCGGCCGCATCGCCACGCTCGCGGCACTGGCGTTCACCAGCGCCGCGGCCGTCGCGCAGACGGCGCCGGTGCCGGCCACGCACCCGGGCCTGTTCAGCCAGATGGTGGTGTTCGGTGACAGCTTCAGCGACAGCGGCAACTTCGCGCTAGCGGCGGGCTACCCGCAGCCGTCGCGCTTCACCACCAACCCCGGCCACGTGATGGTCGAGGACATCGCCGGCTTCTTCGGCCTGCCGCTCACGCCCTCGCTGCAGGGCGGCGGCAACCACGCGTTCGCATTCGCGAGCCTGCTCGACAACCCACCCGACACCCCCGCGTTCGTGCCGACGCTGCCGCTGCAGTTGCAGGCCTGGCTCGATGCCGCGGGTGGCCGCGCCGACGCCGATGCGTTGTACACGATCGCTGGCGGCGCCAACGACGTGTTCACGGCGTTCACGCTGGTGGGCATGGGCCTGCTCACGCCCGAGCAGGCACAGGCAAGCCTGCAGGCAGCCGCCCTGGCCGAAGCAGGCATGATCGACCGGCTCGGCGATGCGGGTGCGCGCTACGTGATGGTGTTCAACCTGCCCGACCTGGGCATGTCGCCCGACATCGTCGCCCTCGGCCCCGATGTCGCCGCTGCACTCAGCGCCATGACCGGCGCGTTCAATGATGCGCTCGCACTGCAGCTCGCGCAGGCCGACGTCAACATCATCCCGGTCAATCTGTATGCGCTGTTCCACGAGTTCGCCGCCGATCCGGCGCGCTATGGCCTGGTCAACGTGACCGAGCCCGCGTGCGGGGTGGGCTCGCTGGCGATCGACTGCGGGCCGCAGGGCTCGGGCGCTGCCTACAGCTGGGCGCCGGGCACCGACACCAGCTACCTGTTCGCCGACTTCGGCCATCCCACCTCGGGAACCCACGCGATGCTCGCGCAGTACGCCGAGTCGATCGTGCTCGCCCCTGGCCAGATGTCGCTGCTCGGCGCTGCGCCGTTGTCCGTTGGCGAGGCGGTGCGCCGCGCCATGGCCACGCGCGGCGCCCGGGCGGACGCGGACGGTCACGAGGATGTGCGCGTGTGGGCGAGCTACGACCACACCTGGCAGCGCCTGCAGGCGCAGCCCGAATCGCCGGGCAGTCGCAATCGTGGTGATGTGCTGAGCATCGGCGCGCAATTCCAGCCGGGCGCCGCGCTCAGTGCCGGCGTGGTGCTCAGCGGCGGTCGCCAGCACGATGCCTGGCAAGGCGGCGCGGGTGCATTCGACCTGCGCGAACTCATGGTCTCACTGCACGCCGCGTGGCGCTGGCAGCAGGGTTGGATCGAGGCGAGCGTGAGCCATGGCCGCCTCGCCTACGATGACATCCGTCGCAACATCGTGATCGGGCCGAGCGTGCGCAGCGAGTTTTCCGATACTTCAGGCAAGCATCTCGCACTGGGCGTTGGCGGCGGCTGGTGGTTCGAGGCCGATGGCTGGCGCCACGGCCCGTTCGCCGACCTGAGCTGGCAGCGCGTGCAGGTGGATGCATTCGCCGAGGGTGGCAGCGATGCCACCGCGATGACATTCGGACGCCAGCACGTGCGCTCGCTGCTCGGCACGCTCGGCTGGCAGGTGTTGGGCGAGCTGCAGGCAGGCAGCGCACGCCTGCAGCCGTTCGCGCGCATCGCATGGCACCACGACCGCGATGCGCAGCCGATCGAGGTCGGCGCGGGCCTCGTGAGCATGCCCGGCACGTTCGCGCTGCCCGGGCATGCCCGCGACGCCAACTGGGGCAGCGCCCGGCTCGGCCTCGCCGCCGATCTCGGCGCAGGCTGGTCCGGCTGGATCGACTACGAACGGCGCTTTGCCGACTCCAGTCAGCACAGCGACAGCCTCACCCTCGGTGCGCGCCTGCGGTTCTGATCGTGCCCGCGGCCGCGCGCGGCGCACCCGGATTGCCGCGGCGCGGCCGTGCGCGCATCATCGGCCGATGGATGCCACCTCCAACAGCCTGCCCAGCGAACGTGCCGACGGCGATCCGATGCTGGTCAATTGCGTGGCCTATTCGGCCGACGGCCAGCGCCTGCGCGACATCACGATCGACGAGATCAGCGACATCCTCGCCCTCCCCGACCCTTGGGTGTGGGTGGGCCTGCACGAACCCAGCGAGGACATGCTGGAAAAGCTGCAGCTCGAGTTCGGCCTGCACGAGCTGGCGATCGAGGACGCCCACAACGCGCATCAGCGCGCCAAGATCGAGGTGTATGGCGATTCGCTGTTCATCGTGGTGCATACCGCGCAGACGGTCGCCGGCAAGATCGAGTTCGGCGAGACGCACGTGTTCCTGGGCAAGCGCTACATTGTCACCGTGCGCCATGGCGCGTCGCTGTCCTACGCGGCGGTGCGTCGCGGCTGCGAGCAGGATCCCGAGCAGCTCGCACTGGGCCCGAGCTATGCACTGTACGGCGTGCTCGACTTCATCGTCGACAACTTCTTCCCGCTGGTGCGCGAGTTCCGCGAGGAACTGCAGGAGTTGGAGGAAGACGTGTTCGAGGGCACCTTCAAGCGCGAGACGATCCGCCGCCTGTACGACCTCAAGAAGGAACTGGTCACGCTGCGCCTGGCGATCGCACCGATCCAGGACATCCTCAACCAGCTCGTGCGCCAGTACCCCAACCTCATCCGCGACGAGGTGCGGCCCTATTTCCGCGACGTGCAGGACCATGCCGCACGCATCAGCCAGTCCACCGACACGATGAGCGAAATGCTGTCCTCGGCGATCGGCGTCAACCTCGCCCTCGTGGGTGTGGCGCAGAACGAGGTGGTCAAGCGCCTCGCCGGCTGGGCCGCGCTGCTGGCCGCGCCCACGCTCATCGCGAGCTGGTACGGCATGAACTTCCAGCACATGCCCGAACTGGACGAGCCGTGGGGCTATCAGGCGATGATCGGGCTCACACTGGGCGTGTGCACGGTGCTGTATTTCGTGCTCAAGCGTGCCAAGTGGCTGTAGGCGGGCGCCGATTGCGATGTGCGGCGCAAACGCCTAGGCTGGCCACCCGCAAAGATTGAGACGAAGGCCACGCGGCACCTGCTGCCGGGTTGGCGTGCAGGACATGCCCTCCCCGGTGCACGACACGGCAGCCTTGCTGCAGCGCTGTTCCAGCGGCGACCAGGACGCCTACGGCGCACTGTTCGAACGGGTCTATGCCGACCTGCGACGCCGCGCGCGGCGCTGGCGCGGCGACGGCGCGGACACGCTGTCGACCACGGCACTGGTGCATGAAACCTTCCTGAGCCTGGCCGGCGCGCAACTCGCACTCAACGACCGTGCGCACTTCTTTCGCATCGCCGCGCGCGCGATGCGGCGCGTGCTGATCGACGCCAGCCGGCGCCGCAACGCGCGCAAGCGCGGCGATGGTCGCGAGGCGTTGACGCTCGACACCGGCCTCGTCGCTCCCGATCGCGAACTCGACCTCGTCGCGCTCGACCAGGCGCTTGAGCGACTGGCCGCGAGCGAACCGCGCCTGGCCCAGGTGGTGGAACTGCATTTCTACGCCGGCTTGGAGTTCGCCGAGATCGCGCGGCTCATGGACCTGTCCGAACGCACCGTCGGACGCGACTGGCGCGCGGCGCGCGCGCTGCTGCAACTGGCCCTGTCCGAACCGACGGCACCCGGGCCCGGGCCGGGCTGACACGCGCAGCGCCCGCGCCGCCACACGTGTTTGCGGTGACGGTGTTTTGTACCTACCCTGACCGTCTCATGATCGCGCGCGGGGCGCCCAGTCTGCAGCATGCAATCCGACGCTGAGTACAGTGCGGCGCGGTGCCGGAAGCCATCCGCGATGACGGATCCCGACCCACGCCACGCCCGCATCCTGCGCGCCGCGCTCGACCTGCCGACCGGCGAGCGTGACGACTACGTGACGCGCGAATGCGGCGCCGATGAGGCCTTGCTCGCGCGCGTGCGCACCCTGCTCGCGCTGGATGCGGCCGCCGCGCTGCCACTGGACCGGCCGGTCGCCGCACACGCCGCCGCGCTCATCGACGCGGATCCGCCGACCGGTGCGCGCCTGCGCGCCGACAGCCGCGTCGGCCCCTACCGCCTCGTGCGCGAGCTCGGCCATGGCGGCATGGGTTCGGTGTGGCTGGCGCAGCGCGACGACGGCCAGTTCCAGCAGCAGGTCGCGCTCAAGCTGATCCGCATGGACATGGACGGCGAGCACATCCAGCGCCAGTTCCGCCGTGAACGCGCGCTGCTGGCGCGTCTGCAGCACCCCAACATCGCCCAGCTCATCGACGGCGGCCTGGATGCGTACGGGCGGCCCTGGTTTGCGCTGGAGTACGTCGACGGCATCGGCCTTGCCGCCTGGCTGCAGGAAAGCTGCCCCGACCTGCGCACGCGCCTGGCACTGTTCACCAAGCTGTGCCGCGCCGTCGCCTACGCCCACGGCCAGCTGGTCGTGCATCGCGACCTCAAGCCCGCCAACGTGCTGGTACAGGCCGACGGCGAACCGCGCCTGCTCGATTTCGGCATCGCCACGCTGGTCGAACAGGGCGAAGCCGAGCACACCGCGACCGCACAGCGTTTCCTCAGCCGCGAGTTCGCCGCGCCCGAGCAGTTGCGGGGCGAGCCGACGGGCACTTCGGCCGATGTCTACGCGCTGGGCCTGATCCTGTTCGAACTGCTCACCGGCCAGCGCTATCGCCGCTTGGCCGCGGTCGGTGAGGCCACGCTGCGCCCGAGCGCGGCGCTGGCCGTGACCCTGCCCGGCGATGGCGCCATCACGCGCGCGCAGCTGCGCGGCGACCTCGACGCGATCACGCTGCGCGCGCTCGCCGACGAGCCCGCGCGGCGCTACGCCGATGCGCGGCAACTGGCCGACGACGTGCAGCGCCATCTCGACGGCAAGCCGGTCGAGGCCCGGCCCGACAGCATCGCCTACCGCATGTCCAAGCTGTTGCGGCGCCATCGCGCCACCGCCGCCGTGGCCGTGCTCGGCCTGGTCGCGCTGGCCGGCGCCAGCGGCATCGCGCTGTGGCAGGCCGCCGAGAAGAGCGCCGAGGCGCAGCGCGCGCGCCTGGCGCTGCGCCAATCCGAGGCGGTGCGCGATTTCATGGATTCGGTGTTCCTCGACGCCAACCCGACGGTCGCGCGCGGCGCCGACACCCGCATCGGTGACTTCCTCGCCACCGCGGTCGAGCGCGCCGGTCACGAACTCGCCGACGAGCCGGAAGTCGCGGCCGAACTGCTGACCCAGGTCGGCAACTCGGCCGTGTCGCTGGGCGACACCGAGCTCGCGCGCAAGGCGCTGGCGCAGGCGCTGCAGTTCAATCGCCGCGCGCGCACGCCCAGCCTGGCGATCGATGCCGAGGCGGGTGGACGCCTGGCCCATTTCCGCTTCATCGATGGCGAACCGGAACCCGCGCTGGCCGAACTGGACGCGCTCGTCGCGCGCCTGCAGCAGGCACCGGGCGCGCCGTCGGAACTGGGGGCGCAACTGGCCAAGATGCAGGAGTTGCGCGGCAGCATCCTGTACGCCACCGGGCGCAAGCCCGAGGCGCGCGCGGCGGGCGAGGCGGCGGTGGCCGCGTGGGGTCAGGTGCGCGCGCAGCACCCGGCCGAGTTCCTGCTGGCCAAGGTCAGCCTCGCCGACCTCGAGGCGGCGCTGGGTGACGGCGCCAGCGCGCTGGCACTGGCCGAGGCGGTACTCGCCGATCCGCTGCTGGGCGACCGCCACGTCCCGCCGGCCTTGCACGCCCACGCCCGCGCGGTGCGCGCGCGCGCCCTGCAGACCCTGGATCGCCACGCCGAGGCCGCGCCGCTGCTGGGCGAGACCATCGCCGAATTCAGCCGCCTGTTCGGGGCCGATGCCGCGATGACCCGCTACTGGCGCTTTCGCCTGGCCGAGACGCAGTTCGCGCTGGGCCGCCTGGACCAGGCCCAGGCCACCGTCGATGCGATCCTCGCGCTGCCGCCGGACGGCGCAGCCGCGTACCGGCGGATCCGGGTCGAGGTGCTGGGCGCGGAAATCGCCCGCCAACGCAAGGCCGCCGATGCCGCCGCGCGCATCGCCGCCGCGACCGCGTCCGCCTGCGGCGAAGGCGGCAACCCGGAGTTGTGCGAGCGCGCGCAGCGGCTGCGCGCGGGCGACTGACCTGCGCGATCACGGGCCCGCCAGAGCCAGTGCGCATGCCTGCGCATCCAGCCGGTCCGCGCCGCCCGGGGCGCCCAGCGCCGGGCATGCCACGCTCCGGGCCAATGCGAGCGCACGGCCGGGGCGATGGCCCGCGCCGTTCATCGGCGATTGCGCGCAAGTGGCAATTTTTCATGTTCACGCGACAGCCAAGTCAAGCATAATCGGGCCGACCCGGCGCCCTCGGCGCGCCAACGCTCGCTGCCCATGAAAACGACGAGACATCTGGTCGTCGCTGGTGCGCCGCCCGCCGACAGCGCGGCGATCGCGAGTTTCCTGCGCGTGCTGCATGCCGAGTTCGACCACGAATGGACCGTCGCGGGCGATGGCGACGCCATCCACCTGGTGGTCGCGGACCTGTCGGAGTTCGGCGGCCGTTGCGCGCGCATCCGGGCGCTGGACGAGGGACGCCATCTGATCGTGATCGCCGATCCCGGCGCCGACGTGCTCGACAGCGAGCTCGTGCTGTACCGGCCGCTGGTGGCCAAGGCCGTGGTCGGCATGTTCAACCATGTCGGCGCCACCACGCCGCCCGCGCCGCGCCGCCTCACCGACTTCAGCGTGCACGAACGCCAGATCGAGAAACTCGCGCGCCCGGTGGTGCAGCCGCGGCGCGACGAGGCCAATCCCGCGCGCGCGAACTTCCTCGACATCCAGTACGAGCGTCCGTGCACGCGCCTGGAACCGCTGCTCAAGCGCGGCGCCCTGCTGATCAAGCGCGCAGGCTTGGCACCATTGCTGGTGGATCCGGTCACCGAGCAGTTCCACAGCAGTGCGCGCATGTCGGAACTGGAGCCGTATTTCCTCGATCCGCTCAAGGGCAACGAGTACCAGCGCGTCGGCGGCGCCCAGCTCGCGGCACTGCAGCGCGAACACGCGGGCCGGCCCCTGATCCGCTTGCTGTGGCTCAGCGCGTTCTTGCGCTCCAACGGCTGGCTCGCCCGCCATCTCGATCCGGGCGGTTACTTCCGTCTCAAGCAGTGGCTGCCGCTGGACAACGACTACCGCAAGCAGCACCGCATCGCGATGACGCTGATGCGCGAGGCGCAGCTGCACGTGATCGCCAAGAGCGCCAAGGCCTACATGGCCGACGTGTTCGACGTGGTCAACGCCTACGACGCACTCGGCCTCATCGAGGTACATCGCCAGCCCAGCGCGGCCCGCACCGAAGCCGAGCAGCACAGCCGCAAGGCCAAGCTGCTGGCCACCACGCTGTTCACGCGCTAGCGACGCGCGGCGTGCCGGCGCAGGATGGGGCGATCACGCGTCGCGCGCCGGCGCGGCCGGTGGCCGCATCGCCCGCACTGCGCGCAGGTCCGCCAGCATGCGCTGGTCGCGCGCGATCGACTCTTCCAGCATTCGCCGCCGCCGTCGCGTGACCCACCAGCGGCCGCAGCGCGTGCGCGTGGCCTCGACGCGCTGCTGCAGGCGCGCGATCTCGCCGTCGATGCCTGTGTCGGCGCGCGCAGGCCCGTCCGCAGGCGGTGCCGCCAGCGTGGCCTCGGTGCCGATCGAAGACCACAGCGCAAATGCAAACAGACCGGCGATGATCGCGGCCGGTATCGCGACGAACAGCAGTACGCCCGCGCCCTTGTCGCCGAGTGCGAACATGCCGTACAGGCTGGCCAGCGCGACCAGGCCGAACCCGGCCAGCCCGAGCAGAGCCAGCAGCCTGGAGGCCAAGCGCACGCGGCGCCAAGGGCCACTGCCAAGCACGAGCATGCCCAACGCCACGACCACGAGCAGCGTGACCAGCGTCTTCATGTGACCCACCCGTCGCAGCACGCAAGCTGGCCGGCAGTATAGGCGGCCGCCACGCCCGATGCCCGATGCCCGATGCACGTGCCGCCGCGCCAGCGCCCAGATCTGCGCAGACCCGGCGCCGAACCTGCTACCGTGCACACGGTTCCACCCGATCGGTTCGCCCATGCACCTGCACATCGCACTGCAACCCTTGCTGGCCCTGCTCGCCGGCATCCTCATCCTGGTCCGGCCGCGCCTGCTGACGTGGATCGTCGCGATCTATCTCATCGTGATCGGCGTGCTCGGCCTGTTTCCGGGCCTGCGCCTGTAGGCCGCGCGGCGGCGGTCACGGCCCCGGGTCGTGCCGACGCCAGTACTTGCGGCATCACCCTGCCATGCGGTTCCTGCCCGTTCCCCCTGCCTTGCTGCGCGGCTGGCTGGCCGGCGCGTGCCTGCTGCTGGTCCAGGCCGGCGCAGCCGGCGCCGCGCAACTGGTGGTGCGCGTCGAGGGCGTCGACGAACCGCTCAAGGCCGCGGTCCTGGCCGCCGTGGAAGCGGCCCAGTACGGCAAACGCGATGTCACCGAGGCGCAGGCGCGCCGCTTGCTGCAACGCGCCGATGCGCAGGCCGCGCGTGCGCTCGAACCCTACGGCTACTTTTCGGCGCAGGCGCGGGGCACGCTCGATCAGTCGGGCCCGGCCTACACGCTGGTGCTGCATGTCAGCGCGGGCGAGCCCACGCGCGTGGCGAGGCTGGACATCCGCATCGACGCTGACGCGCGGGACCAGCGCGAGGTGCGCGATGCGCTGACCGCGTTCGCGCCCGCCCAGGGCCAGGTCCTCGACCAAGCGGCCTACGAAAGGAGCAAGGCGGCGCTGCAGGCGGCGCTCGCCGCCAGCGGCTACCTCGACGCGCAACTGTCCACCCATCGCATCGAAGTCACGCGCGCGACCCGCAGCGCGGCGATCGAGCTGGAATGGCAGGCGGGCCCGCGTTACCGCTTCGGCCCGACGCGGTTCGAAGGCGCGCAGTTTCCCACGGCGCTGCTCGATCGCTACATCCCGTGGCGCGAAGGCGACTTCTACACCCAGCGACAGCTGCTCGCATTCCAGCAGCGCCTCATCGACAGCGACTACTACGCGATGGTGCAGGTCGATCCCGCGGGCGACGAGGCGAGTGCGGGCAGCGTGCCGATCCACGTGCAGCTCGCGCCGGCCAAGCGCACGCTGTACACGGGCGGTGTGTTCGTGGGCACCGACACCGGACCGGGCGTGCGCGGTGGCCTGCAGCGGCGCTGGGTCAACTCGCGCGGGCACAAGCTCGCAGCCGACGTACTCGCGGCGCTGTGGCTCAAGACCGCGGCGACCCAGTACACGATCCCGCTGGCCGGGCCCGACAACCACACCTGGTCGTTTGGCGTGAAGTACCGCGACGAAGACACCGACACCGCCTCCTCGCGCACCTTCGCGCTCGCGGCGACCGACTCGCGGCTGTGGCATGGCTGGACGCGCACGCTCGGCCTCAAGTTCCTCACCGGCGACTTCAAGGTCGCCAACCTCGCCGGCAACACCACGCTGCTGTATCCCGAGGTCGTACTCGCGCGCAAGCATGCCGACGAGCCGCTGTTCGTGCGCGACGGCTGGTCGCTCACACTCGCGGCGCGCGCGGCCCCCGAGCAACTGCTGTCGAGCACGCGCTTCGTGCAGCTCGGCGCCGACGCCAAGTGGATCCATGCGCTGGGCGAGCGCTCGCGCTTCATCGCGCGCGGATCGCTCGGCACCACCTGGACCGCGGACTTCAACCGCCTGCCGCCCGAGCTGCGCTTCTTCGCCGGTGGCGACCGTTCGATCCGCGGCTATCCCTACCAGAGCATCGGTCCACCGCTGCCCGCGGCGCTGGTACCGCTGGCGCAGGCGCAGTGCGCGGCGCGACCGGGGCGCAGTTGCCAGGACCTGGTCATCGGCGGCAAGCACCTCGCGGTGCTCAGCGCCGAATACGAGTACTACTTCAAGCCGAACTGGGGCATCGCCGGCTTCGTCGACAGCGGCGATGCCTTCACCGACGCCGGCTCCTACCGGCAAAAGACCGGCGTGGGACTGGGCCTGCGCTGGCGCTCGCCGGTGGGCATGGTGCGCGTGGACCTGGGCGTGCCGGTGCGTGATCGCGAACACCACGGCGTGCAGCTGCACATCGTGATCGGGCCCGACCTGTGAACGCACGGCCCACCGCGCCCACCGCTGCCGGCGCCACGCGTGCGGGCGCCCGCGCGCGACCGTGGTGGCGCATGCTCAAATGGCTCGCGCTGCTGCTGTCCGGCCTGCTGGTGCTGCTCGCGCTGGCGCTGGGGTGGCTGCTCGGCAGCGAAGCCGGGGCGCGCTTCGCGCTCGCGCGCGCGGTCGCGGCCAGCGACGGCCGGCTCGGCATCAACGGCAGCCACGGCCGCCTCGCCGGCCCGCTCACGCTCGCGGGCCTGAGCTGGCGCGATCCACAAGCCGGCATCGAGGCGCGGCTGCGCGAGGTGCGGGTGGACCTGCGTGCACTGGCGTTGCTGCGCGCGCGCGTGCAGGTGACCTCGCTGCAAGCCTCGGGCATCGAGCTGGTGCTGCACAGCGTGCCGCCCGGCGCAGCGCCAGCGCCGGCGGCGCCCACGCAGCCATTCCCGCTCGCGCCGCCGCTCGATCTCGTGCTCGACCGCGCCAGCCTGCACGATGCCCGCATCGAACGCGACGGCGCGCCGCTGTTTGCATTCGACCAGCTCGACCTGGGCGCGGCCTGGACCAGCGCGGGCATCACGCTGCACTCGCTGGCGCTGCGCGCGCCCGCGGGCACGCTCGATGCGCACGGCGCGCTCACCAACCGTGCCGGCCATCCCGGCACCGCGGCGGTGGCGTTCCACTGGCAGCACGCGCACGCGAGCTACGCCGGCACGCTCGACCTGCGCGGCGATGGCCAGCGCGCCACGCTCGCGCTGGCGCTGGCCTCGCCGATGCGCGCGACGCTCCAGGCCACGCTCGAACAGACCGCCACGCTGCCGTGGCGCGTGCAGCTCGACCTGCCCCGCTTCGACCCCGCGCTGCTGCAGCCCGACAGCGCGCTCGATGCGTTCGCGCTCGCGCTCGATGGCAGCGGCGACCGCCACGGCGGCACGTTCAGCGGCAGTGCCACGCTCAACCAGCACGTGCTGCAACTCGACCCGCTGCGCTATGTGCTCGACGGCCACACACTGCGCCTGGCCCCGCTCCGGCTCAAGTCCGCCGCCGCCGGCGGCGTGGTGGAGGCCAGTGGCAGCATCGCGCTCGATGCGCAACCGCCCAGCGCCGCGCTCACGCTGGATTGGCGCGAGGTGGAGATTCCGGCCGAATTCGCCGGGCAGCGGTTGGCCAGCCATGGCCGGCTCGAGTTCGCGGGCAGTGCGCAGGCGTACCGCGCCCAGGGCACGCTCGCACTCGGCCCACCCGGCCGGCTCGCCGACATCGACCTCAGCCTCGATGGCACGCCCACCACGATCACGCTGCAGCGACTCGCGCTCGAGCAGGCCCGTGGCGGCCTCGAGGCGCGGGCCACGCTGCAGCTCGAACCGCCGCTGCAGTGGACGCTCGACGCCAGCGCGCGGCGCTTCGATCCGGGCGCGCTGGTCGCGGCCTGGCCCGGCCAGCTCGACTTCACGCTCACCAGCACCGGACAGCTCGGCCGCGACGGGCCGCAGGCCACGCTCAAGCTCGACCCGCTGGGCGGCACGCTGCGCGGCAAGCCCGTGCGCGGCCGCGCCGACCTGCGGCTGCAACCCCCGTGGCGCATCGACGGCACGCTCGATCTCGGCGCGGGCAGCAGCCGCCTCGAACTCGCCGGCAGCGGCGGTGCGCACAACGACGCCCGCTTGCGCTTGGCGATCGGCTCGCTCGCGGACTGGTGGCCGGATGCGAGCGGGCGGCTCGACGGCGACTTCCGCATCCGCGGCCAGTGGCCCGCGCTCGCGGTCGAAGGCCGCGCGCACGCCGCGGGCATCGCGCACGGCACGCTGCAACTGGATCGCCTCGACCTCGATGCGGATGTCACGCGCGTGGATCCGCCACAGGGCACGCTCACGCTCAAGGCCCGCAAGCTCGCCGCGGGTTCGCTGCAACTGGATCACCTGGAGCTGCACGGCAACGGCGAGCGCAGCCGGCACACGCTCGAACTCGTCGCGCAAGGCCATCCGCTCAGTCTCAACCTCAACCTCGACGGCAGCGTCGATGCGGCCAACGACTGGCGCGGCAACCTGCAGCGGCTTGACCTCGCGATCGGCCAGGCACCGCAACTGGTGCTGCAGCAGCCGGTCGCGTTCGGCGTCGGCCACGGCGGCTTCACACTGCCGCAACTGTGCCTGGCCGCGAGCCCCACGCGCCTGTGCGCGGCCGCCAGCGGCAGCGCCGACGGCAGCCTGCAGGCCAGCTGGCAGCTCAGCGAGCTGCCACTCGCGCTGCTGGCCGGGCTCGCCGGCGAGCTGCCCTTCCAGCTCGATGGCGTGCTCGCGGGCAGCGGCGCGATCCAGCGCGGCAGCAACGGCGCACTCCACGGCACCCTCGAGCTGGGCTCGGCGCGCGGCGCGATCAGCGCGCGCGAGGACCCGGACGCGCCGGCGCTCGCCTACCAGGACCTCGCGGTCTCGGCCACGCTCGCACCGGCGCAGTCGCAGGCGCGCGTGCATGCGGGCCTGGGCCAGGCCGGCTCGCTCGACGGCACGCTCACGCTCGATGGCGCGCCCGGCGACACCCCGCAGCTCGACGGCAGCATCGACCTGTCGCTGGACAGCCTCGCCTTCGTCGAGGCGCTCACGCCGCAGCTGGCCGCCACCCGGGGTCGGCTGGATGCGCACTACCGCATCGACGGCAGCACCGCCGCTCCCGAGTTCAGCGGCGCGGTCACGCTCAGCGACTTCGCCAGCGAAGTCCCCGCGGCCGGACTCAAGCTGCACGCGGGCCAGCTCAGCCTGCGCGCGAGCGATGCCGAACATTTCGTGCTCGACGGCTCGCTCAAGTCCGGCGACGGCACGCTCACGCTGCGCGGCAGCGGCGGCAGCGCACCCGGCGCCGCGCTGGCGTTGACGATCGAGGGTGAGAACTTCCTCGCCGCCGACATTCCCGCCGCGCGCGTGGTGGTGTCGCCCGCGCTGCGCGTCGAGCGCAACCAGAGCGCCCTCGTGGTCGGCGGCAGCGTGACGATCCCGCACGCGGCGATCAACCTCGCGCGCCTGCCCGGTGGCGGCGCCAGCCAGTCCTCGCCCGACGTGGTGATCGTCGATGCCGAACCGGTCGCGGCCGGCAAGCCGCTGCCGCTGCGCGTGGATGTCGCGGTCAAGCTCGGCGATGACGTCAAGCTCAGCGGCCTCGGCCTCGACGGCCGCGTGAGCGGCCAGCTGTCGATCAGCCAGCACGGCGCGCGCGCGGCGGTCGGCACCGGCACGCTCAACGCACAGGGCACCTATCGCGCCTACGGCCAGAACCTCCAGATCGAGAGCGGCCGCGTGCTGTTCGCGGGCACCGCGCTCGACAATCCCGGGCTCGACATCCGCGCGGTACGCACGATTCCCACCACCGCGCGCAGCGCCCTCGACGGCGGCATCACCGCGGGCCTGCAGGTGCGCGGCACCGCGCGCGCGCCCGTGCTCACGGTGTTCTCGCGCCCGGCCATGGAGCAATCCGAGGCGCTGTCGTACCTGCTCACGGGCAAACCGCTGTCGGGCCTCAAGAGCGGCGAGGGCGACATGCTCGGCGCCGCCGCGCGCGCGCTGGGCAGCGCCACCGGCGACCTGCTGGCCAAGGGCATCGGCGCGCGCCTGGGCGTCGATGCCGGCGTCACCGACGATGCCGCGCTCGGCGGCGCCGCATTCACGGTCGGCCGCTATCTGTCGCCCAAGCTGTACCTGAGCTACGGCGTGGGCCTGTTCACGCCCGGCGAAGTGGTCAGCCTCAAGTACTTCCTGGGCCGGCGCTGGACCATCGAGGCGCAGAACGCCACCACCGGCAGCCGCGCCGGCATCAACTACCGCCACGAGCGTTGAACGCCCGCACGCCCGGCGTCGGGACCCTGCGCAGCGCCGCTGCGCTGGCAGCGCGCGCCTGCTCGCGCGTAGCATGCCGACCTGTCGTCGCTACCCAAGGTTCCCACCGATGATCGATACGCCAGGGCCCAACCCGATCGCGCGCCGCCGCGCGCAATCGGCGTGGCTGCACAGACTCGGCCTGTTCGTGTTGTTGCCGTGCGCAGCCTTGCCGGCGACCGCGACCGCACGCGATGCGGCACCGGGACTGCTCGCGCCCGAGGTGATGCGCTTCATCCAGCGGCGCGATTCGTGCGACCACTTTCGCGGCGAGGAAGCCTACGACGCCGCCCGACGCGAGTTCCTGCTGCTGCGCGTGCGCGAGCACTGCACGGGCAGCGATGCCGAACTGGCTGCGCTCAAGGCGCGCTACAAGGACCAGCCCGCGGTGATGGAGCGCCTGGACCGCTACGAGTCCAGGATCGAGGACGAGTGACGTGCCGCCCCCGACCCGGCGGATCACGCATGGCTGCGGCAGCCACCCTGGCAAGGCGCGCTGATGCCGCAGCGCCTGCGCGAACGGGCGATCAAGCGCATGCGCGAGCGCCTGCTGCGGCTGGGTTTTCCGCGCCTGCGCATGCTGTGGCTGGTCGTGCTCACGGGCCTGTCGGGCCTGGCCACGTCGTGGACGCTGCTGCAGGCCGGCATGCGCTTGATGCCATTGCGCTACGCGCTGGCGCTGCTGGTGGCCTACGCGTTGTTCGTGCTGCTGGTGCGCTACTTTGCGCGGCACGGTGATGATGGCAGTGGCCTGGACCTGCCCTCCCAACTCGGCGGCGATGGCCACGGCGCGCCGGGCGCGATGCCGCCCGCGGCGCCCGCGGCGGATGGCCAGGCGCAGGGATCGGGCTGGGGCGACCTCGGCGGCGCCGACGAGGGCGCGCTGGTGTTGCTCGCGGTGGTGATGGTGGCCGTGGTGGTGGTCGCCTCATTGTGGGTGGTGGTGGGCGCACCGACGCTGTTCGCCGGACTCGTGGCCGATGGCGCGCTGGCGGCGGGCCAGTATCGACGCGTGCGCCACACCCAGCCGCGGCATTGGCTGCGCACCACCTTGCGCCACACGCCGTGGTCGTTCGCGCCCGCCCTGCTCGTGCTGGTCGGTCTCGGCTGGATCGCGCAGCGCCAGCATCCCGATGCGGACTCGATCGGCGATGTGTTCGCGCGCGATGCAGGCGCTGCGCAGGCGCATCGACCCGGGCGCGCATCCGGCGGGTGTGGCACGGGCCGGCACGCGGTCTGGCGATGCGGATGCGGCGTGCGCACGGACCACTGGCCGCCTACCATGGGCGCGTGCCGCCTCCGTCTTCCGCCCACAGCGCATCGCCATGCCGCGCTTCCGTCTGACCGAACCCGTGGTGATGCTGGCCACGGTGCTGCAGTGGCTGGTGCTGGCCACCGCCACCGGCGCGCTGGTCGGTGCCGGCTGCACGCTGTTCCTGCGCGCGCTGTTTGCCAGCGAAGGCCATGCCTACGCCGCGCCGTGGTGGCTGCTCGCGCTGGCCCTGCCCGCGGCGGGCCTCGCCAACGGTCTGCTGTTGCACTACGGCTACCGGCTGCGCCGCTCGACCTTCAGCGACAACCCGATCGTCGCGGTCAACGAACAGCAGGGCAAGCTGCCGTTCCGCACGATGTGGATCAAGCCCATCGCGGCACTGGTCACGCTGGCCTGCGGCGGCTCGGCCGGCAAGGAAGGGCCCTGCTCGCACATCGGCGCGAGCGTGGCGGCGGCGCTCGGCCGCGCGCTCCGCCTCAACCGCGAGATGCGCAAGCGCCTGCTCGCCTGCGGCGTGAGCGCAGGCTTCGCCAGCGTGTTCGGCACCCCGATCGCGGGCGCGATCTACGGCGTGGAGATGCTCGCGATCGGCCGCATCCGCCACGATTTCCTCTTTCCCGGCATCGTCGCCGGCGTCACCGCGCTGGAGACCTCGCGCCAGCTCGGCGTGCCCTACCCGCAGTACCACATTGACTTCGGCGCCCGGTTCACCGAATGGCTGTTCCTCAAGACCGTGCTGATCGGCGTGCTGTGCGGCGCGGTGGCGTGGATCTTCGTCGAGCTGCTGCGGCACAGCCACGCGCTGTTCGGCCGCCTGCGCGCGCGCAAGGGCTGGTGGCCGCCGCTGGTGCCGGCGCTGGGCGGCATCGTGCTGGCACTGCTGGTGCTGGTGGTGCCGACCCGCTACCTGGGCCTGAGCCTGCCCGTGATGGAGCAGGCGCTGCACGGCGAGGCGATGCCGTACGCGGGCTTCCTGTGGAAGGCGCTGCTGGTGGCGATCACGCTCGGCTCGGGCTGGTACGGCGGCATCGTCACGCCGCAGTTCGTGCTCGGCGCGCTTGCCGGTGGTGCGTTTGCGCCGCTGCTGGGCCTGCCACCGGCGCTGGGCGCGGCCGTCGGCTTCGTCGCGGTGATGGCGGCGGCATCCAACGCGCCGATGGCAGCGATCATCATGGGCGCGGAACTGTTCGGTGCCGACGCCACCCTGCATGTGGCCGGCGCATGCGTGGCCGCCTATCTCATCATCGGCCATCGCAGCGTCTATCCCGAACAGCAGATCGCCTTCAGCAAGTCCTCGTGGATCTTCGCCCACGCCGACCTGCCGGTCGGACAGGAAAAGGTGCGCCTGTCCTACGGCCTGCGCCGCTGGTTGCGCACGCGCCGCCGGCGTCGGCATGCGCCGCCGTGACACGCGGTGCCGGCGGCCACGGCAGCGCGCTGGCGTGGATGGCTTGGGCTACACTGTCGGTCTTGCTGTCTCGTCTTCATCGAAGGTGCACGACCATGACCGAAGCCCGCTCCCCTTCGCCCCGGCTCGCGCGCAGCGGCATCCTCGCCCTGCTCGCGCTGGTGATGATCGCCACGCGTTCGGCGCTCATGCGCGACCATGTCGCGCCGCTGCCGGATGCATCGTGGGCGGTGTTCTTCATCGCCGGCTTCTATTGCGCCAGCGGCACGCGCGAGCGCCTGTTCGGGCTGGCCACGCGCGGCTTCGCCGCCGTCTCGCTGCTGGGCCTGCTCGCGCTGGCGGTGGCAATCGACTGGTGGGTGATCTCGGCCCAGGGCATCGCGTTCTGGAGCCACTACTGCGTGTCACCCGCCTACTGGCTGCTCGCGCCCGCCTATGCGCTGCTGTGGCTCGGCGGCGGCTGGCTGCGCAGCCGCTACCGCGGCCTGCACCTGCGCGAACTGGGCCTGCTCGCGGCGAGCGCGCTGGTCGCGACCACGGCCTGCTTCATCGTGTCCGACAGCAGCTACTACTGGCTCAGCGACAGCTGGATGACGGCCGCGGCGGCCACGCGCAGCGTGGGTGGCTGGCTCAAGAACTTCGGCGACTGGTACTGGACCTTCGTGCGCGTGACGCTCGCCTACGTCGCGGTCGCGGCCGCGCTGCACGTCGTGGCCACCCTGCTGTGGCAGGCGCTGCCCACGACCGGCCAGGTCGGCCCGGCGCGCCGCGGCTGAGGCGCCCGTGGGCAACCGCCTCTCCAGGATCTACACGCGCACCGGCGATGACGGCACCACCGGACTCGGCGATGGCTCGCGGGTGCGCAAGGACTCGCCGCGGGTCGAGGCCTACGGCACCGTCGACGAGCTCAACAGCGCGCTCGGCATCGTGCTCGCCTGCGAGGTCGACGAGCGCGTGCGCGAGGTGCTCACCCAGGTGCAGCACGACCTGTTCGACCTTGGCGGCGAGCTGTGCATCCCGGGCATGGAGACCGTGCAGGACGCCGACGTGGAGCGGCTCGAGCACGCGCTCGATGCATTCAACGAGGACTTGCCCTTCCTCAAGGAATTCATCCTGCCTGGCGGCGGCATGGCCGCGGCGCACTGCCACCTCGCGCGCACGATCTGCCGCCGCGCCGAACGCGTGCTGGTCACGCTCGCGCAGGGCGAGCCGATCCGCCCGCAACCCGCGCACTACCTCAACCGCCTGTCGGACCTGCTGTTCGTGATCGCACGCGTGCTCGCGCGCGCCAGCGGTCACGGCGAGGTGCTGTGGCACCACGAACGGCGCAAGCGCCCGCAATGACGCACACAGGCGGCGCGGGCGGCCCAGCCGGCGCCACGGTCGCGCTGTACACCCATGCGGCCTGCCTCGACCACGATCCCGGTCCCGGCCACCCGGAACGCATCGCGCGGCTGGAAACGGTGCTCGACGCGCTCGCACCAGCGGCGTTCCCGAGCCTGCAGCGTCGCGAGGCACCACGTGCGAGCCGCGCGCAGCTCGCGCGCGTGCATGCCCGCCACCACATCGACGGCATCGTCGAGCATGGCCCGCTGCACTACTGGCGCATGCTCGATGCCGACACGCTGATGTCCCCGGGCTCCGTCGAGGCCGCGCTGCGCGCGGCCGGCGCGGTGTCCGCGGCGGTGGATGCGGTCGTCGCCGGCGAGGTGCAGCGCGCGTTCTGCGCGGTGCGGCCGCCGGGCCACCACGCCACCCGCGACAGCGCGATGGGGTTCTGCCTGTTCAACAACATCGCGGTCGGCGCGGCGCAGGCGCTGGCCGAACACGCGCTCGAGCGCGTCGCGATCGTCGACTTCGACGTGCACCACGGCAACGGCACCCAGGACATCTTCTGGCGCGAACCGCGCGTACTGTACGCCTCCAGCCACCAGTCGCCGCTGTACCCGGGCACCGGTGCGAGCGAGGAAACCGGGGTCGGCAACATCGTCAACGCGCCGTTGCCGCCGGAGGCGGGCTCGGCCGGGTTCCGCGCCGCGTTCGAACAGGTGCTGCTGCCCGAGCTCGACGCGTTCGCGCCGCAGCTCGTGTTGATCTCGGCCGGGTTCGATGCGCATCGGCTCGACCCGCTGGCCAACCTCAACCTCGAGGCCGCCGACTACGGCTGGGTCACGCGGCAACTCGTCGAACTCGCACGGCGCCACGCCGGCGGCCGCGTGGTGTCCAGCCTCGAAGGCGGCTACAGCCTCGATGCGCTGCGCCAGTCCAGCGCCGCGCACGTGGCCGCGCTGCTGGGCTGAAGCCGCGCCAACCCGCCGCTGCGGGCCGCGTGCGCGCGAGCCGGGTTTGCCGCCGGGCAGCCGTTTCGGCAAGCTAGCGACTTTCGTGTCGAGCGCTGGCCCACCGTGCTGTCCCTGCCCCGTCTGTTCCAGGCGCACCGCCCGCTGGCGTGCGCGATCCTGCTGGCATTGCCGCTGCCGGCGCCGGCCGCGGCGCCGCAGCCGGACCCGGACCCGCCGTGCGTGGCGGGCCAACCCCGGTGCGCCAAGAAGCCGCTCGACTGGGGCATGTGCGGCAAGAACGAGCTGCTGGATTTCTACGTGGCCGGCCTGCCGACCGAGGGCGAGCGCAGCACCGCGCCGCGCACGATCCAGGCGCTCAAGGTGTCGAGCACCGACAAGAGCCACTACACCCTGGAGGGCCAGGCGCAGATCCGCCAGCTCGACCTGTTCGTGCACGCGCAGCGCATCCGCTACGACAGCGAGACCACCGACTTCGAGGCCAGCGGCCCGGTCACCTATCAGGATCGCAGCCTGCTGCTGTCGGCCACCGGCGCGCGTGGCAACACCGACCTGGAAACCTGCACCCTCGATGGCGCGCGCTACCAGCTCATCGCGGCGCGCGGAAACGGCGTGGCGCAGGTGGCGGTGATGGAAAACGCCGACCAGGCGCGGCTGCAAGGCGCGACCTATTCGACCTGCAACCCATCGAGCCAGCAGTGGGCGTTCGCGGCGCGCGAGCTGGAGCTGGACCGGGCCACCGGCATCGGCCGCGCACGCGATGTCACGCTGCGCATCCACAACGTGCCGGTGCTGTGGTTTCCGTACCTGCGCTTCCCGCTCGACGACCGGCGCGCCTCGGGCCTGCTGTATCCGCTGCTCGGCTACAGCAACCGGCGCGGCTTCGACTACGGCCAGCCCTGGTACCTCAACCTCGCGCCCAACTACGACGCCACGCTCACGCCGCGGCTCATGACCGAGCGCGGCCTCATGCTCGGCGGCGAACTGCGTTACCTGAGCGCGAGCAGCAGTGGCGAGCTGCATGCCGAGCTGCTGGCGCACGATCGCGGCGCGGCCGACGAGCGCGTCGAGTACGGCAGCGCGATTCCCGACCGGCGCTGGTGGTACCAGTGGCGCAACTACACGCGCCTGAGCCCGCACTGGAGCGCGGTCGTCGACCTCAACCGGGTGTCCGACGAGCGCTATTTCGAGGACTTCGGCCGCGGCCTGTACAGCAGCGCGGTGAGCCTGCTGCCGGCCAGCGCCTACCTGCGCGGCGAAGGCAACGGCTGGCGCGCGACCCTCGGCGGCGACCAGTACCAGATCACCGACCCGACGCTGCCGGCCAGCTACGAGCCGTACCGCCGCCTGCCACGCGCCACGCTCGAGCTCGACCAGCGCTGGGGTCGGCTGCTCGATGCCGCGCTCGACGCCGAGTTCGTCGCCTTCGACCGCGACCACGGGCTCAGCGGCCGGCGCCTGGACCTGTATCCGCACCTGGACCTGCCGCTGGAAGCGGCCGGCTACTTCCTGCGGCCCTCGCTCGGCTATCGCTACACGCGCTACGACCTCGACGACCTGTCCGCCAGTGGCAACCCGCTGCTGACCCGGCGCCGGCCGCAACGCGGCACACCGATCCTGAGCGTGGACGCCGGGCTGGTGTTCGAGCGCCCGCTGCAACTGGGCGAGGTGGGCTGGACGCAGACGCTGGAGCCGCGCGCGTACTACCTGCGCGTGCCCTACCGCAACCAGGACGACCTGCCGATCTTCGACACGCAGGAAATCCCCTTCACGTTCGGCCAGATGTTCCGCAGCAACCGCTATGTCGGCGCCGACCGCCAGATGGACGCCAACAACCTCACGCTCGCGCTCACCACGCGCATGCTCGACGACGCCGACGGCAGCGAACGCCTGTCGGCCAGCCTCGGCCAGATCCGCTACTTCGACGAGCAGCGCGTGCAGATGCCCGGCGTGCCGCACACCGACTTCGGTGGCTCGGCCTGGGCCGGCGAGATCGACCTGCGCCTGTCGCCGCGCTGGCGCCTGCTGCTGGCCCAGCAGTGGAACCCGAACTCGCGCCACACCGACCTGTCCACGTTCGGGCTGCAGGCGCAGTTCGGCGAGGGTGGCGTGGCCAACTTCTCCTACCGTTTCCGCCGCGACTTCCTCGAACAGGTCGACCTGTCGGCGGCGATCCCGCTCGCGCCGGGCTGGCGCCTGGTCGGCCGTGAGAACTACGCGCTCAACAATCCGCGCGCACTGCCGGGCGATCCGCACGGCAAGGATGGCCGCACGCTGGAGAGCTTCCTCGGCGTCGAACACGACACCTGCTGCGTGACCTGGCGCGTGCTCGCACGGCACTGGGTGCGCAATGCGCAGGGCGAGTCCGACAATGCGCTGTACCTGGAGATCGAACTCAAGGGGCTGGGCTCGGTCGGACAGAGGACCGACTCGTTCCTGCGCCGTGCTATCCTAGGTTATCAATGACTTGCGCGCGTGACGGGCAGCCCTTGGGCGACCCGGCCCGCAACGTCCCCCTACGCACCGATCCTTGCGGAAGACCCTGATGAAGCATTTCCTGTTGGCCACCCTCGCCGCCCTCAGCGCGGCCGCACACGTCCCGCCCGCACTCGCGCAATCGCTCACCCAGCCGATCGACGGCATCGTCGCGGTGGTGAACGACGACGTGATCCTGCGCAGCGAACTCGATCGCCAGGTCGCCCAGGTCAACGCCCAGTACGCGAACAACCCGGGCCAACTGCCGCCGCGCGACGTGCTCGAACGGCAACTGCTCGACCGCCTGATCCTGCAGAAGCTGCAGATCGCCCACGCCAACGACTCGGGCATCAAGATCGCCGACGCGCAGATCGACCACGCGCTCGCGCAGATCGCGCAGCAGAACCGCCTCGAAGTGAGCCAGCTGCGTGGCGCGGTCGAAAGCCAGGGCATCGACTACGCGCAGTTCCGCAACAACGTGCGCGACCAGCTGCTGGTGCAGAACCTGCGCCAGCAGGTGGGCCAGTCGCGCACCCAGGTGAGCGATGCCGAGATCGACAGCCTCATCAAGAACGGCCACGTGCGCACCGAACAGATCCATGCCGCGCACATCGTGATCAACGTGCCCGAGGGCGCCACGCCGGACCAGATCGATGCCGCCCATGCCAAGGCCACCGACGTGGTGCGGCAGATCCGCGGCGGCATGGATTTCGCGGCGGCGGCGCTGCGCTACTCCAACGCCGAGGATGCGCTGCAGGGCGGCGACCTGGGCTGGCGCACCGCCAACGAGCTGCCGCCGGCGCTGGTCGCGGCCACCGACAGGCTGCAGGACGGCGAGATCACCGATCCGCTGCGCGGGCCCAACGGCTTCCACATCGTCAAGCTGGTCGGCAAGCGCGCGGCCGAAGCGCAGATGGTGACCGAGTACAAGCTGCAGCACATCCTCATCAAGACCAGCGAGCTGGTGTCCAGCGCGCAGGCGCGCCAGCGCATCGAGGCGATCCGCGGCCGCATCGTCGCGGGCGAGGATTTCGCCAAGGCCGCGATCGATGCGTCCGAGGAAACCGAAACCGCGCGCCTGGGCGGCGAAATGGGCTGGACTCCGGCCGGCGCGTTCGGGCCGCAGGTGCAGGCCATCGTCGAAAGCCTCAAGAAGGGCGAGGTGTCGCAGGCCTTCGAGGCGGCGCCGGGCTGGCACCTGCTCAAGCTCGAAGACACGCGCCAGAGCAACATGGCCGGGCAACTGCAGCGCAGCGAGGCCAAGAACATGATCTTCCAGCGCAAGGCCGAAGAGGAGTACATGAGCTTCCTGCGCCAGTTGCGCAGCGAGGCCTACGTCGAGATCCGCCTGCCCGGCGTCGAGCCGGCCAAGGCGGGCAATTCCTGAGCGCCGCGCGGGCCGTGGCGGCGCTGCCGCGCCTGGCGGTCACCGCGGGCGAACCGGCCGGCATCGGCAGCGAGCTGCTGGTCCGGCTCGCCGCGAGCGACATCGCGGCCGACCTCGTCGCGCTGGCCGCGCCCGAACTGCTCGAACAGGCGGCGCGGCGGCTCGGCCTGCCGCTGCAGCTGGAGGCCTACGCCGCGGACCATGCGCCGCACGCGCGCGCGCGCCATGCGCTGCGCGTGCTGCCGGTGCCGCTGGCTGCGCCGGTGACGCCGGGCCGGCTCGACGTACGCAATGCCACGCACGTGCTGGCGATGCTCGAGCGCGCCGCGACGGGCGCCGCCAGCGGCGAATTCGCCGCGATCGTCACCGCGCCCGTGCACAAGGGCATCATCAACGACGCGGGCGTGCCCTTCAGCGGCCACACCGAGTTCTTCGCCGCGCATGCGCACTGCGAGGTGGTGATGATGCTCGCCTGCGAACGCGAGCAGGCCGCGCCGCTGCGGGTCGCGCTCGCCACCACCCACCTGCCGCTCGCGCAGGTGGCGCGCGCGATCGGGCGCGACACGCTCACGCGCACGCTGCGCATCCTCGACCAGGCGCTGCGCACGCGCTTTGGCATCGCCGCGCCACGCATCGGCGTGCTCGGGCTGAATCCGCATGCGGGCGAAGGCGGCCACCTCGGGCGCGAGGAAATCGACGTCATCGCGCCCGTGCTCGACGCATTGCGCGGTGAGGGACTGGACCTGCACGGGCCCCTGCCCGCCGATACCGCGTTCGTGCCCCACCAGCTCGCGCAGTTCGACGCGGTGCTGGCGATGTACCACGACCAGGGCCTGCCGGTGCTCAAGTACGCCGGCTTCGGCCATGCGGTCAACATCACGCTCGGCCTGCCGTGGCTGCGCACCTCGGTCGACCACGGCACCGCGCTCGACCTCGCCGGCAGCGGCCGCGCCGATCCGGGCAGCCTGCTCGCGGCCACGCGCATGGCGCTGCAACTGGTCCGCGCATGAGCGCGGCGAGCCAACTCGCGACGCCCGGGGCACGACCATGAATGCGCCCCGCCACGTGCACAAGAAGCAGTTCGGCCAGCACTTCCTGCACGACGCCGCCATCATCGCCCGCATCGTGCAGGCGATCGCGCCCTGCGCGGGCCAGCGCATCGTCGAGATTGGGCCGGGTGATGGCGCGCTGAGCCTGCCGCTGCTGCGCGCGACCGGGCACCTCACCGCGATCGAGCTCGACCGCGACCTGCTGCCGCGCCTGCGCGCGGCCGCGCAGGGCGTGGGCGAGCTCACGCTCGTGCATGCCGACGTGCTCGAGGTGGACCTGGCCGCGTTGGCCGCGGGTGGGCGCCTGCGCATGGTCGGCAACCTGCCCTACAACATCTCCTCGCCGATCCTGTTCCACTGCCTCGACCACATCGACCTCATCCAGGACATGCACTTCATGCTGCAGCAGGAAGTGGTCGAGCGCATGGCCGCGGCGCCGGGCGGCAAGGTCTATGGCCGGCTGTCGGTGATGCTGCAACTGGCCTGCCGCGTCGAGCCGCTGCTGCACGTGCCGCCGCAGGCGTTCCGGCCGCCACCCAAGGTGGACTCGGCGGTGGTGCGGCTGGTCCCGCGGCCGCCGCCCGAGCGCCCCGATGTGGCGCCCGCCGTGCTGGCGCAGGTGGTGCGCGCCGCGTTCGGCCAGCGCCGCAAGACGCTGGCCAACGCGCTGCACGGCGTGCTGGATGCCGACCGGATCGCCGCCGCGGGCGTCGAGCCCAAGGCGCGCGCCGAACAGCTCGCACCGGCCGCGTTCGTCGCGCTCGCACGCATGCGCGCCGCGCTCGACGCGGACCAAGACGTGTGACGTTGCGGACCATGGTGGGCACGTGCATCGCGCGTACCCGTGCCCGAGCCGCCGCAGCACACGTGCATCGCCGCGGCGCGTGACGGGGTGATGCGCCGCCCGCGCCACGTGCCGTGGTCGCCACGCGCGCGCACCTGCGATGGACCGCGCACGCCCGTCGTCGCCCGTGCCGCTTGCCCCTGCGCGCCGCGTCCCCGAGAATCGCGGGCCATGAGTGCCAAGAAACCCTACGACATCGCCATTTCGGTCGACAGCCAGTTCCTCGACGAGCAATCGGTCCCGGCCGAGAACCGCTACGCGTTCTCCTACACCATCACCATCGCCAACCACGGCACGGTCGGCGCGCGGCTGCTGTCGCGCCACTGGGTCATCACCGACAGCAACGGCAAGGTGCACGAGGTGCGCGGCGACGGCGTGGTCGGCGAGCAGCCGTGGATGCGCCCGGGCGGCGGCTTCGAATACACCTCGGGCGCGGTGCTGGAAACCGAACTGGGCACGATGCGCGGCAGCTACCAGATGGTGGCCGACGACGGCACCCAGTTCGACGCCTTGATCCCGACCTTCGTGCTGACCACGCCGCGGACGCTGCACTGATGGCCACGTGGGCGATCGGCGACGTCCAGGGCTGCCACGACGAACTCTCCCGCCTCATCGACAAGCTCGGCTTCGATCCGGCGCGTGACACCTTGTGGTTCTGCGGCGACCTCGTCAATCGCGGCGGGCAATCGCTCGCGGTGCTGCGCCTGGTGCGCTCGCTGGGCGAGCGCGCGGTGGTGGTGCTCGGCAACCACGACCTGTCGCTGCTGGCGATCGCCCAGCGTCGGCGCGAGGAGCAGGCGCGCGTCAACGCCGAACTGCGCGAGGTGCTGTTTGCGCCCGACCACGAGGAACTGTTGGACTGGCTGCGCACGCGCAAGCTCGTGCACGTGGACCGCACGCTCGGTTGCCTGCTCGTGCATGCGGGCCTGTTCCCGCGCTGGAGCACGCAGCAAGCCGAAGCGATCGCGCGCGAAATCGAGGACCGCCTGCACGGTGAAGGCCATGCGCGGCTGTTGCGGCAGATGTTCGGCAACAAGCCCGACCTGTGGACGCCCAAGCTGCACGGACCCGAGCGCTGGCGCGCCGGCATCAACGTGTTCACGCGCATGCGCTACGTCGATGTGCGCGGGCGCATCGCCTTCGGTGCCAAGGGCCGGCCGGGCACACAGCGGCCGGGCCTGTATCCGTGGTTCGCGGTCCCCGGCGTGGTCGAGCGCGACCTGCGCATCGTGTGTGGCCACTGGTCCACGCTCGGCCGCTTCGCCGGCCTGGGCGTTGCCGCGCTCGACACCGGTTGCGTGTGGGGCGGCCAGTTGACCGCGTTGCGGCTGGACGGCGACGAGCCGCAGTACGTGACGATCCAGTCGACGCGCCAGCCGCTGCCTGGCAAGGACGTCGACTGAGCCTGGCCGCGTGCCGCTCAGGCGCGCCGTTCGTAGTCGACGAAATCCATCGCCCAGGCATGTCGCGCATCGGCAGCGTGGTGCACGCGTGCGAGCTCGCGCCACTGGCTCGCGTCGAAGCGCGGGAAGCGGGTGTCGGCATCGGCGACCACGGTGTCGACCCAGGTCAGGTGCATGTGGGTCGCGCGCGGCAGCGCCAGCGCATACACCTCGCCGCCGCCGATCACGGCCAGTTCGCCGGCCGTGCTCGTGGCCGCATGCGTGAGCGCGGCGTCGAGCGTGGCCAGCGCGATCTGGCCCGGGAACGGCGCCGCGCCGCCGCGCGTGAGCACGAGGTTGGGCCGACCCGGCAGCGCACGGCCGATCGCGAGCGCGGTCCTGCGCCCCATCAGCACCGGCTTGCCCAGCGTGAGCGCCTTGAAGCGCTTGAGGTCGTCGGGCAGGTGCCAGGGCATCGCGCCGGCGCGACCGATCGCGAAGGCGCGGTCGAGCGCGGCGATGAGGCTGATGCGCGGCACGGCGGACATGCTCACACCGCGACCGGCGCCTTGATCGGCGGATGCGGCGCATAGCCCTCGATGCGCACGTGCTCCTCGCCGAACGCGAACAGCGAGGTCACCGCCGGATCGAGCACGAGGCGCGGCAACGCGCGCGGCGCGCGCGCTAGCTGCTCGCGCGCCTGCGCATGGTGGTTCGCGTACAGGTGCGCATCGCCCAGCGTGTGCACGAACTCGCCGGCGGCCAGGCCGGTCACCTGCGCCACCATGTGGGTGAGCAGCGCGTAGCTGGCGATGTTGAACGGCACGCCGAGGAAGATGTCGGCCGAGCGCTGGTACAGCTGGCACGACAGCCGACCCTGCGCGACGTAGAACTGGAACAGCGCATGGCACGGCTGCAGCGCCATGCGCGGCAGCTCGGCGACGTTCCACGCGCTGACGATGAGCCGGCGTGAGTCGGGGTTGCGGCGGATCTCCTCGACCACCGCGCCGATCTGGTCGATGCCGCCGCCCGCGCCATCGGGCCAGGCGCGCCACTGGCGGCCGTACACCGGGCCGAGTTCGCCGTCGGCATCGGCCCACTCGTCCCAGATCGACACGCCGTGCTGCTTGAGCCAGCCGATGTTGGTGTCGCCGCGCAGGAACCACAGCAGCTCGCAGATGATCGATCGCAGGTGCAGCTTCTTGGTGGTGACGAGCGGAAAGCCCTCGGCGAGGTCGTAGCGCGACTGCCAGCCGAACACGCTGCGCGTGCCGGTGCCGGTACGATCGGCCTTGTCGACGCCGTGGTCGAGCACGTGGCGCAGCAGTTCCAGGTACTGGCGCATCAGCCGCGCTCCGGGCCGGCCGGCGCGAGCGTCGGCGCGCGCCGCGACAGCCCCAGCAGCACCAGCCCGACCACCACCAGCGGCAGCGACAGCACCTGCCCCATGGTGAGCCAGCCGAAGGCGAGGTAGCCCAGTTGCGCATCGGGTACGCGCACGAATTCGACCGCGAAGCGGAACACGCCATACAGCAGCGCGAACAGGCCCGACACCGCGTAGCGTGGCCGCGGCCGGCGCGAATACGCCCACAGCACCACGAACATCACCACGCCTTCGAGCGCGAACTCGTACAGCTGCGAGGGATGGCGCGCGAAACGCTCGAGCTGGCCGGCCGCGTACAGCGCCTGCAGTTGCTCGCGCGAGGTGTCGGCCAGCTCCGGCGCGGTCGGGAAGATCATGCCCCACGGCCGTGTGGTCGGCGCACCCCACAGCTCGCCGTTGATGAAGTTGCCGAGGCGGCCGAGGCCGAGCCCGATCGGCACCAGCGGGGCGACGAAATCGATCGTGTCGAAATAATGGATGCGCTGGCGCCGCGTCCAGATCCAACCCGCGAGCAACACGCCGAGCAGGCCGCCGTGGAAGGACATGCCGCCGTCCCACACGCGCAGGATGTCGAGCGGGTGGGCCAGGTACTCGCGCAGGTTGTAGAACAGCACGTAGCCGACGCGGCCACCGAGGATCACGCCCAGCATCACGTAGAAGGCCAGGTCCGCGAAGGCCTCGCGCGTGACCGGCAGGCGGCCCGCGGCGAGCCGGCGCGAACCCAGCCACCAGGCGCCGGCGAAGCCGAGCAGGTACATGAGCCCGTACCAGTGCACCTGCAGCGGGCCGAGCGACAGCGCGACCGGATCGAAATCGACGAGATAGTGCATCGACGGATTATGCCGGCAACACGCGGCAGATGAAGCCCTTGAGGTACTCGGTCTCGGCGATGGCCGGATGCACCGGATGGTCGGCGGCCTGCTGCAGGCCGACCAGCATCTGCACATGGCGGTCGAGATGGCGCGCGCCCTGCTGCACGCCGTCGAGCAGCGCCGCGCGCGGCAGGTGGTGCGAGCACGAGCAGGTGATGAGGATGCCGTCGCGCGCAAGCACCTGCATGCCCAGCTCGTTGAGCCGGCGATAGGCGAGGCGCCCCTCGGCGAGGTCCTTGCGGCGCTTGACGAAGGCCGGCGGGTCGAGGATCACCACGTCGTAGCGCTCGCGCGCCTCGCGCAGCGCGCGCAGGTGCTCGAACGCGTCGGCGCGCAGCGCCTGCACGCGCGCGGCCACACCGTTGCGCTGCGCGTTGGCGCGCGTGGCCTCGACCGCGGCGGCCGAGGCATCCACGCAGGTCACCTCGCTGGCGCCGTCGGCCGCGGCGCGGATGCCCCAGCCGCCGAGGTAGCCGAACAGGTCGAGCACGCGCATGCCCTTGACCAGGCGTGCCAGCTGCGCGCGGTTGTCGCGCTGGTCGTAGAACCAGCCGGTCTTCTGCCCGGTGGCCGGGTCGATCGCGAAGCTGAGGTCGCCTTCGCGCGCGAGCACCTCGCCGCCGGCCTCGCCATGGCCGAGTTCGACGTACTCGGGCAGCTGTTCCAGCGCGCGGATCGAGGCGTCGTTCTTCCACCACAGCTGGCGCGGACGCAGCACCTTGAGCAGGGCCGCGGTGATCGCCTCCTTGCGCCGTTCCATCCCCGCCGTGGTCGCCTGCGCCACCAGCACGTCGCCGAAGCGGTCGACCGTGAGCCCGGGCAGGCCGTCGGATTCGCCGAACACGAGCCGGTAGTACGGCTGCGCATACAGGCGCTCGCGCAGCGCCAGCGCGACGTTGAGCCGGTGCACGACGAGCGAGGCATCCAGTGCATGGTCGAGTCCGCGCGCCACCAGCCGCGCCGCGATCAGCGAGTTGGGGTTGACGTAGCCGACGCCGAGCGGCTTGCCGCGGTGGTCCACGATCGCGCAGGCATCGCCGGGCGCGAAACCGGTGAGTGGCGAGCGCGCCACGTCGACCTCGTTGGAGAACACCCACAGGTGCCCCGCCCGCAGGCGCGCATCCTCGCCGCGCTTGAGGTACAGCGCCGGATACTCGATCGATGACGACACGCGCAGCCCCTGCCAGGCAAAGACCGGCACGGTAGCGCCAGCGTGGCCGGGCCACAACCTCGGCCGCGCGCCGCCGGCGCAGCACCGCGCTACAGCAGCACCGGCCGGTCGGGCAGTTCGTCGCGCGCGGGCGCAGCGCCCGCCGGCAGATGCCGGGCGAGGATCGCGTTGACCGCATCGACCGCGGCCAGCGCGCCGCCGGCCGGGTCGTCGCGCCGGCAGTGTTGGCGCAGCAGTTCGCACACGCCCTGCCATTGCGCGTCATCCACGCGCGCGGCGATGCCGCGGTCGGCGACGATCTCGATCGCGCGGTCGGCCAGCAGCAGGTAGATGAGCACGCCGCTGTTGTACTCGGTGTCCCACACCCGCAGCTGCGCGAACACCTCGCGGGCGCGCTCGCGCGCGCTGCGCCCGCGCCAGGCCGCGGCGATGCCGAGCGTGGCTTCCACCGCGAACACGATCTCGCCGCGATGGCGCGCCTCGCCCGCGGCGATCGCGTGTTGGATCGCATCGAGCGTGGCCGGCGGGAAATGCCGGCGCACGCGGCCGAGGCCGAAGGCATGGCGCAGCGCGCGCATCACCAGCTCCCCGAGGCGCCGCCGCCGGAAAAGCCGCCACCGCCACCGCTGAAGCCGCCGCCCGACGAACCGCCGCCACTCCAACCGCCACCCCCGCCGCCACCGCCAAAACCACCCGAGCCTCCACCGCTGGCAAAGCGGCCGCTGCCGGAACTGGTCACCAGCAGCATGAACGGCACGCCCAGCAGTCCCAGCACCACCGCCGCCACCAGCATGCCGGTCGCGTACCACACCGCCACGCCCACGCCCACGCCCACCAGCGGCGCGCCCAGCCACCTCGGCATTGGGCTCAGCAGTGTGGTGAGGAATACCGCGGCAAAGAACGCGACGATCCAGGCCACGTCGATGTCGCCACCGCCCGGCGCGTCCTCCTCGATGAGCGGCGCCGGCAAGGCCTCGCCGTTGATGAGCAGGGTCAAGGCGCCGACCGCGGCATCGATGCCACCGGCGTAGTCGCCATCGCGGAACCTGGGCGTGATGTACTCGCGGATGATGCGCGCGGCCGCGGCATCGGGGATCGCGCCTTCGAGTCCGGTGCCGACCTCGATGCGCACGCGGCGGTCGTTCTTGGCCACGATCAGGATCACGCCGTCATCCACCTCCTTGCGCCCGAGCCGCCACGCATCGCCGACACGGATCCCGTACTGGGCGATGTCCTCGGGTTGGGTGGTGGGCACGATCAGCACCGCAAGCTGCGCGCCCTTGGCCCGCTCCAGTTCCGCCAGGCGCTGCTCCAGCGCCTGGGCCCGCGCGTGGTCGAGCGTGCCGGTCAGGTCGGTGACGCGCGCGTGCAGCGCGGGCACCGGCTGCAGGTCCGCAGCCGCCAGCGGCGCGGCGCCGGCCAGCCACAGCCACGCGACGAACAGGCCACGCCAGGCATGCACCGGCCATGCCCTCCTACGGCTGGGCCGGAGCGGGCTTGCCGAAATCGACGGTCGGTGCGGTGGAGATCTGCTTTTCGTTGTCGACCGAGAAGTTGGCCTTGGCCTTGTAGCCGAACAGCATCGCGGTGAGATTGGTCGGGAACGAGCGGATGTGGGTGTTGTAGTCTTGCACCAGCTGGATGTAGCGGTTGCGCGCCACCGTGACCCGGTTCTCGGTGCCTTCCAGTTGCGCCTGCAGGTTCTGGAACAGGCCATCGGCCTTGAGCTGCGGATAGTTCTCCGACACCATCATGAGGCGCGACAACGCGCTCGACAGCTCGCCCTGCGCCTGCTGGAACGCCCGCATGCGGGCCTCGTCGCCGAGGTCGTCGACGCTGAGCTTGATGGTGCCGACCTTGGCGCGCGCCTCGGTCACCTGGGTGAACACCGCTTCCTCGTGCTGGGCGTAGCCCTTGACCGTGTTGACGAGGTTGGGCACGAGATCGGCGCGGCGCTGGTACTGGTTGAGCACCTCCGACCAGCCGGCCTTGACCGCCTCGTCGTTGGCCTGGATCTGGTTGTAGCCGCAACCGCCCAGGCCAGCCAGCAGCGTGAGCAGGATCAACAGGCGAATCGTGCGCATGGCGCCTCCGTCAGTGCCACCGGCCACGCCGGCAGTGCGCACTGTGGGGCCGCCTGCGCGTGCGCGCAAGTGGCGCCGCGCGGCGCGGGCTCAGGCACGCGGGTACAGCACCAGTCCCCAGCACAGCAGCACGTTGCACATGAGCAGCAACACCGCCGCCGAGCCCATGTCCTTGGCGCGGCCGGCCAGTTCGTTGAACTCGGGCGTGGTCTTGTCGACGACGGCCTCGATGGCCGAGTTGAGCAGTTCGGCCGCGAGCACGAGCAGCAGGCTGCCGACCAGCAAGGCCTTCTCCAGCGCGCCGTGGCCGAGCCACAGGCCGAGCGGGAACAGGATCACGAACAGGTAGCCTTCGAGGCGGAACGAGGCCTCGTGGCGCCAGGCCGCGCGCAGGCCCTGCATCGACCACTTGAATGCGCGCGCGATCTGGCGCGGCCCCCTCGGCTCGGTGCTTGGCATGCCGTGCAAACCCCCATCCCATCGCCCGCGAAGTGCGCAGCGCTGCGCCGGTGTCACGGCCGGGGCAGTACCCCGACTTGAACAACGATGCGCCGATCGCGGAATATCGCCGTGGCGGCCGACGGCCGCGCAACACGTTCGATCATGCCACAGGCGCTGCTCGACCTGCGCAGGTGGTGGCGTTCTTGCTTGGGGAGGGCGGTGGATGTCGATCGCGAACGGGGCAAGCCACGGCCGGGCCGTGACCACGGGCATGGGGCGGCACGCGCGGGGGCACGCATGAGCCGGCGCTTCCTGCTCATCGCGGCGGTGCTGTTTGGCGCGCTCGGCACGGCCGGACTGCTCGGCATCGACCGCATGCTCGCGCAGTGGATCCGCGCCAGCGGCCTGGAGCGCGCGGACGTGTTCGTGGTGCCGCTGGACCTGCTCGACACGCTCTCGGGCCTGCACACCTGGTATTGGCTCGCCGGCTCGATCACGCTCGCGCTCGCGCTGGCCGGCCTCGCGCTCATGCGCGAGGCGCGCTGGCCGCGCGTGCTGGCGCTGGCCGCCCTCGTGCAACTGGCCACGATCGCCTCGATGATGCTGGGCAAGAGCCTGTTCGGCCGCCTGCGTCCCGAACAGGTGCTCGCCAGCGGCGACTGGTCGCAGGTCTGGTTCGTCGGCGGCGGCAGCTTCCCCTCGGGCCATTCCTCGTTCTACTTCGGCCTGCTGCTGCCGATCGCGGCCGCCTGTCCCGCGTGGTGGCAGCGCGCGGCCCTGCTGTGCGCGCCGCTGTTCGCGATCGCGGCGCGCATCGACATGGCACGCCATTTCCTCTCCGACGTGATGGCCTCGGCGCTGCTGGCGGCGCTCTACACGCTGCTGCTGGCCACGCTCACGCAGCGCTGGCTGCCCGCACCGGCGCGCCGCGCCTGAGACCTTGCCCTGCGTGCGGCGCAGCACGGCGTCGCGTGCGCATGCGTTACCCTTGCCCTGTCTTGCCTGCACGGACCCCGCGATGAACACACTGCCCGCACGCCCGAGCCAGACCCGCTCGTTCACCACCGTATTCCTCATCGAGATGTGGGAGCGGTTCGGCTACTACGGCATGCAGGTGCTCATCGTGTACTACATGGTGCAGCGCCTGGCGTTCTCCGACGACCGCGCCAATCTCGTGTGGGGCGCGGCCGCGGCGCTCATCTACGTCGCTCCCGCGATCGGCGGCTGGGTCGGCGACAAGATCCTGGGCACGCGCCGCACGATGCTGCTCGGCGCGTTCATCCTCGCGATCGGCTATGCGCTCATGGTGGTGCCGACCGAAAGCACCTGGTCCCTGTTCTGCGCGCTCGGCGTGATCGTGGTCGGCAACGGCCTGTTCAAGGCCAACGCGGGCAACCTCGTGCGCAAGATCTACGAGGGTGACGATGCGCGCATCGACAGCGCCTTCACGATCTACTACATGGCCGTCAACCTCGGCGCGATGATCTCGCAGCTGCTCACGCCGTGGCTCAAGGACTATGTCAATGCGAACTACGGCAATGAACTGGGCTGGCACGTCGCCTTCGCCGTGTGCGCGGCCGGACTCGTGGTCGGCCTGTTCAACTACTTGGCGATGCGCGCGAGCATGGCGCACATCGGCTCGGCGCCGGACCAGCAGCCGGTCAGTCCGGGCAAGCTCGGCGCGGTGCTCGGGTTGGGCGTGGCGGCGGTGTTCGCATCGGCCTACATCCTGCAGCATCAGGCGGTGGCGCGCGCCTTCGTCTACATCGCCGCGATCGGCGTGCTCGGCGTGTTCGTCTACCTCATCGCGATCGGGCGCAAGGACGAGCGCGCCGGCCTCATCGCCGCGCTGGTGCTGACGGTGCAGACGGTGTTCTACTTCATCTTCTACCAGCAGATGTCGACCTCGCTGAGCCTGTTCGCGCTGCGCAATGTCGACTGGAGCTTCACGCTGTTCGGCAGCACGCTGTTCACCTGGTCGCCGGCGCAGTTCCAGGCGCTCAACCCGATCTGGATCTTCATCCTCAGCCCGCTGCTGGCGTGGTGGTACACCTGGTCGGGCAAGCGCGGCAAGAACCTGTCGATCGCCGCCAAGTTCGCGATCGGCTTCGTGATCATCGCGCTCGGCTTCTTCATCTACGGCGCCGCGGGCAGCTATGCCGACGCCAACGGCAAGGTGTCCTCGTGGCTCATGGTGTGGGGCTATGGCGCGATCTCGCTCGGCGAACTGCTGGTAAGCGGGCTGGGCCTGGCGATGATCGCGCGCTACGTCCCCGAGCGCATGGGCGGCTTCATGATGGGCGCGTATTTCGTCGCCTCGGGCGTGTCGCAGTACCTCGGCGGCGTGGTGGCGACCTACGCGAGCGTGCCCGAGGACATCACCGAGCCGCTGCAGACGCTGCCGATCTACACCAACCTGTTCAACAAGCTCGGCATCGCGGCGATCGTGTGCACGCTCATCGCAATCGCGGTGCTGCCGCTCATGAAGAAGCTGTCGGCGCAGCACGCGCAGCGCTGAGCCGGCGCGGCGCCCGCGCCTGGGTCAGTCGAGCAGGCTGCGCAGGAACGGCACGGTGACGCGACGCTGGCTCGCCAGCGAGGCCTGGTCGATGCGTTCGAGCAAGGCGAGCAGCGAGCCGAGGTCGCGCTGGCTGCGCGTGAACAGCCAGTCGAGCACGCCCGCGTCCAGTTCGATGCCGCGCGCGTGTGCGCGCTCCCGCAGCAGTTCACGCCGCTCGGCCTCGGCCAGGGGCCTGAGCACGAGCTGGGTACAGGCGGCCAGGCGCGAGGCGAGGTCGGGCAGCACCAGCGCCAGTTGCGCGGGCGCGGCGCCGGCGGCGAACAGCACGCTGGCCTGGTCGCTGCGGCAGCGGTTGTAGAGGTCGAACAGCGCCTGCTCGGCGTCGACCACACCCGCGATCGCATCCACGTCGTCGATCGCGAGCAGCGCGCTGCCGCCACAGCCGCGCAGCGCCGCGGTCGCATCGGGCAGACTCGCCAGCGGCAGGTATTGCGCGCTGCGCCCCTGTGCCTGCGCGGCGGCACAGGCGGCAACCAGCAGGTGGGTGCGTCCGCTGCCGGGCGGGCCGGACAGGTACAGCCACGCCGTGCCCGGCTGCGTGGCCGCGCCGCGCACCAGTTCGAGCGCGAGCGCATTGGCACCGGGCCGGAAGCCCGCCAGCCGCTGGTGCGCGGGCCAGCGCAACGCGAGCGGCAACTGCGCGCTCATGGCGCGGCGGGAGGATCCGCGGCCGGCGCCGCCACCGCTGCCGCAGGCGCCGTCGGCACCGCTGCCGCGGCACCCTCGGCATGCGCCGCCGCGGTCGCGACCGCGTCCGCTGCGCCCTCGTGATACAGCGCGCTGCCGGTATAGCGCTCATGCACGTAGCGCAGCAGCACCATCACCACCGCCGCCACCGGCAACGCGAGCAGGATGCCGAGGAACCCGAACAGTTCGCCGCCGGCCAGCACCGCGAAGATCACCGCCACCGGATGCAGGCCTATCTTGTCGCCGACCAGGCGCGGCACCAGCACGTAGCCTTCCAGCATCTGCCCGACCACGAACACGCCCAGCACCAGCAGCACGTGGGCCCAGTCCTGGTACTGCACCAGCGCCGCGACCACGCCCATGAGCACGCCGGTGATCGCGCCCAGATAGGGCACGAAGCTGATGAGCCCGGCCAGCATGCCGATCAGCGGCCCCACGCTGATGCCGGCCAGCCACAGCGCCACGCCGTAGAACAGGCCGAGCGCGAGCATCACGCTGAGCTGGCCGCGCAGGAACGCGGCGAGCACCTGGTCGGACTCGCGCGCGAGCCGTGACACCACCGGCTCCACCGCACGCGGGATGAGACCGTTGATGCGCTCGATGAGGACGTCCCAGTCGCGCAGCAGGTAGAAGCCGACCACCGGGATCATCACGAGATTGAGGATCCAGCCGACCAGCGCGAGGCCCGAGCGCGACACCTCGCCGATCACGCTGGCGGCCAGTCCGCCGGCCTCCTTCCAGTGCTTTTGCAACGCATCGAAGATGCGCTGGGTGTCGAGCAGTTCGGGCGTCACGCCAAAGCGCTGCTGCAGCCAGGGCAGCGCATGGGTCTGCAGCCAGCCCACCCACACCGGCAACTGGCCGAGGAAGTTGCTGATCTGGTGCTCGATGAACGGCACCAGCACCAGCACCACCGCGATCAGGAGGATCGTCACCAGCGTGAACACCAGGCTCACCGCGAGCGATCGTCCGAGCCGGCGCTCGAGCCGGTCGACCAGTGGATCGAACAGGTAGGCAAACAGCGCCGCCACCGCGAACGGCATGAGCACGGGTCGCAGCCAGTACAGCAGCGCGCCGATCAGGCCGAGCAGGATCAGCCATTGCCAGCGCAGGTCGAGCCCGCGCGGGGGAAGCGGTTCATTCACGACGGGCTCCTGGTTTGCGTGAGTGCGCGGCGGCCCCACACGATGACGTAATGGGCGCCGCTGGCGAGGGTGAGCACGGCGGTCAGCGCCATCAACGCCCGGTCGAGTTCGGGCAGGCCCGCGGTCCAGCCGGTCAGCCGCAGCAGCGTGTACAGCACGAATGCGATCTGCACCACGGTCGTCCATTTGGACAAGCGCGTGGGCTGGGCGCTGAAGCGCCCGATCAGCGCATGGTAGGCGAACGCGCCGGCGACGATCACGAGGTCGCGCCCGACCACGAGCGCGGCCAGCCATGCCGGAATCGCCTCGACCACGGCGAGCGTGACGAACGAGGCGATGAGCAGCAGCTTGTCGGCGAGTGGATCGAGCATGCCGCCGATCCAGCTCTGCCAGCCGAAGCGCTTGGCGAGAAAGCCGTCCAGCGCATCGCTCACGCCCGCGACCGCAGCCACCGCCAGCGCCTGCGGCCACTGCCGCGACAGCACCAGCAGGCACAGCGGCACCACCAGCGCGATGCGCAATATCGTGATCAGGTTGGGCAGGTGGCGCAGCATCGAGTCATGGCACGAGCAGCAGCGTGGCCGCGGCATCCGCATGCGCGGCACCCGCATCCGGCACCAGCGTGCGCTCCTGCGCCAGCGCGTCGAGGAATTGCGCCAGCGTGCCGGCCAGGTCCAACTGCATGAGCACGCCCTCGTCGTGTGCGGCCAGCGGCCGGCTGTCGCGCAGCATGGGATGGCGGGCGAGGTAACCGGATACGCGCAGCCAGTCGTCGGCGTCGTGCAGACCACCGATCCACACCCGGGTCTGGCCGGCCACCGCGCCCGTGGCCGGTGTTTCCGCAAGCAGGCCCAGCCGCAGCAGCAGCGCATCGACCGCCGCCGCGTCGAACTGCGCGACCAGCTGCAGCGGCGCGCCGGGCGCCGCGCGCTGGTAGCTGTACTGCAGCACGTAGCGGTCGGCCTTGGCCACCTCGTTGGCGACGTCCTCGCGCGCGAGCGCCGCCGCATCGCCGCTGCGCTCGATCACCACCTTGGCCAGCGCGCTGCGCAGCGCATCGGCGCGCTCGGCCTCGTCCTGCGAGCGCACCTGCACGCTGCCGCTGTAGGGCAAGCGCGCGCCGTTGGCAGGCAGGCTCGCCGCGAGCACGCACGCGGCCAGCACGAAGTGCAGCAGGCGAAGCAGGGACACGGTCGAAGTCCATCCAGGGCAAGGACCACGCAAGTCTGCCCAAAGCACGCCAGCACGTCCAATCACCGGCGCCCGCGGCGGCTTGGCTGGCACGGCCGATGCTAGAATGCGCGGCCGCGAACCACCGCCCTGGCCATGTCCACGCCCTCCGAGCCCCTGAGCTACCGCGCCGCCGGTGTCGACATCGATGCCGGCAATGAAGTCGTCGAGCGCATCAAGCCGCTGGTCCGGCGCACCTTCCGGTCCGAGGTCATGGCGGGGCTGGGCGGCTTCGGCGCGCTGTTCGAACTGGGCGGGCGCTATCGCGAGCCGGTGCTGGTGTCGGGCACCGACGGCGTGGGCACCAAGCTCAAGCTCGCCCAGACCCTCGCGCGCCACGCCACGATCGGCATCGACCTGGTCGGCATGTGCGTCAACGACGTGCTGGTGCAGGGTGCCGAGCCGCTGTTCTTCCTCGACTATTTCGCCACTGGCAAGCTCGACGTCGACACCACCGTGGCGGTGGTCGGCGGCATCGCGCGCGGCTGCGAACTGGCCGGCTGCGCGCTGATCGGTGGCGAAACGGCCGAGATGCCCGACATGTATCCGCCGGGCGAGTACGACCTGGCCGGCTTCACCGTCGGCGCGGTGGAGAAGTCCGCGCTGATCGATGGCAGCCAGATCGAGGCCGGCGACGTGATCGTCGGCATCGCCTCCAGTGGCGCGCACTCCAATGGCTACTCGCTGATCCGCAAGATCCTCGCGCGCACGGGCCATCCGTGGCAGCTGGACCTGGCTGGCGTGCCGCTGGCCGATGCGCTGCTCGCGCCGACCACGATCTACGTCAAGCCGATCCTGACCCTGCTCAAGCAGCTGCCGGTGCGCGGCATGGCCCACATCACCGGCGGCGGCCTGCGTGAAAACATCATCCGCGTGGTGCCCGAACCGCTTGGCATCGCACTCGACACGAGCGCGTGGAAGCGTCCGCCGCTGTTCGACTGGCTGCAGCGCGAAGGCAATGTCGCCGAGGCGGAGATGCTGCGCACCTTCAACTGCGGCATCGGCTATGCGCTGATCCTGCGCCGCGACCAGGCCGGCCATGCGCTCGACGTGCTCGAAGGCCTCGGCCTGGCCGCATGGACGATCGGCGTGGTGGAAGCCGCGCGCGGCGACGGGCGCGTGCACATTTCATGAGCAGCTCCCGGCCGCTGCGGGTGGCGGTGCTGGTGTCCGGACGCGGCTCCAACCTGCAGGCGCTGATCGACGCGCGCGCAGCGGGCCAGCTGCCGATCGAACTGGTGCTGGTGGCCAGCGACAAGGTTGCCGCGCACGGCCTGCGCCGCGCCGAAGCCGCCGGCATCGCCACGCTCGCGCTCACCCCGCGCAGCCATCCCACGCGCGCCGCGTTCGACGCCGAGCTGTTCGCGCGCATCGCCGCGAGCACGCCCGACCTCATCGTGCTGGCCGGCTTCATGCGCATCCTCGATGGCGCCGTGCTCGCGCCGTGGCATGGCCGCATCATCAACATCCATCCCTCGCTGCTGCCCAGGTATCCGGGGCTGCACACCCACGAGCGCGCGCTGGCCGCGGGCGATGCCGAACACGGCAGCAGCGTGCATTTCGTCACCGCCGAACTCGACGGCGGTCCACTGCTCGCACAGGTTCGCATCCCGATCCACGCGGGCGACACGCCCGAGACCCTTGCGCAGCGCCTGCTGCCGCACGAGCACCGCCTGCTGCTGGCCTGCGTGGACCTCATCGCGCGCGGCCGCGTCGAACTGGCCGGAGGCGAGGTCCGGCTCGATGGCGCTGCGCTGCCCGCGCCGCTGCAACTGCCCGCGCACGGCACCGCGTTCGCGTGAGCGCAGGTTCAGGTACCACCGCCGACACTCGCCCGCGCGCTGCCCGGACCCCATGATGAGACTCCTGCTGCTGGCCCTGCTGCTGTGCTGTGCGCTCCCCGTGTCGGCCGCGGCCGATGCGCCCGCGCTCAAGCCATTCCGCGCGCAGTACCTGACGCTGCGCAATGGCCAGGAGGTCGGGCGCACCACGCTGGAGTTGCGTGACAACGGTGATGGCAGCTGGACGCTGCGCAGCGACACACGCGGCACCTCGGGCCTGGCACGCATGGCCGGCGTGCGGGTGGTGGAAACCTCGCGCCTGCGCTGGCGCGATGGCCGCCCGCAGCCGCTGCGCTACGACTATCGCCAGGACAGCGTGCTCAAGACGCGCACGCGCCACGCCGACTTCGACTGGGCCGCGCAGCGCGTGCACGTGCGCGAGAACGGACAGGACCACGACTACGCCAGCGTGCCCGGCCTGATCGACCGCCAGAGCGTGACGCTCGCACTCGCGCTCGACCTGCTGCGTGGCGCGAGCCGCTTCGAGTACGCGGTGGCGGTGGCCGACCAGGTCGAGCACATGAGCTACGTGCGCGCGGCCGATGCCGTCGTCACGGTGCCGGCCGGCAGCTTCCACAGCGCGGTGCTGGTGCGCGACCGCATCGGCCGCAACCATCGCCGCCGCGTCTCGCGCAGCTGGTTTGCGGCGCAGCTGGGCTATCTGCCCGTGCAGATCGAGCAGGACGACGGCAAGGGCGACATCGTCACGCTGCGCCTGCTGCAGCTGGACTGACGCGCCACGCGGGGCCCGCGTCCGGGAACCCTCGGCAGGCCCGCCCTGTTCGGTTGCCTGCCCCACGCGTGTTGGACATCGAGCCAGCCGCCGCCGCGGCATCGTCCAGTTCCGGAGTCGCCATGCGCCAACCGATCCTGTTCCTGACGCTCGCGCTGGTGGTGCTGGCCGGCGCGGGCGCACGCGCCCAGGACGGTGTCGCGCGCGCCGAGGCGGGCGACTTCGCCTGGCCCAACCTCACCGACATGCTGACCCGGCTCATCGCCGAGGTCGGGCCGCCGATCAAGGTCTACAAGCTCGTGATCGACGCCGACAGCAAGGTCGAACTGTGGATCCAGGACCAGCGCCAGCGCGACTTCATCGACCGCTGGCACTACGACCACGGCACGCTGCGCGGGCCGACCCCGGTCAAGTTCAAGGAGTATCCATCGCGCG
>WBZR01000577.1_pt1 | contig 56646 bp, 30 predicted proteins | sample 5204231 | NCBI WGS metagenome assembly WBZR01 (sample SAMN12412403, study PRJNA552823) | activated sludge metagenome | isolation source: activated sludge from anammox sidestream of wastewater treatment plant... | place: USA: Virginia | collected 2017-08 | reverse complement strand
AGTAAGAAAAGACTATAGTCCAAAAACCAAAATTCGTCCCATGAAAAATTATCCGCTTAAACTAGCCGATGCTTTCCAGCACGACTTGAGAAATGTGCCAATCCTCGTGCAGTGGAGAAGGATATTTAACCCGAACCAACCACTATTATTTATCTTCGGTATATTGCTGAGTATTTCAGCCAATAAGCTTCATGCCCAGTGCAACTTAAACTGCATTCAGCAAGTGCAGGTAGCGCTCAATGAGGGAGGCATTGCTCAGATAACACCTGATTTGCTGCTGACGCAATATCCGGTACCTGGTTGTAGTACGAATATTTCAATAGAAATAAAGGATAAAGACGGAAATATTTACCCAAATACACTCACGTGCAATGAGTTGGGTAAAACATTCACTGTTAAGGTTACTGACCAGTCTAATGGTAATTATTGTTCATCAAGCCTTAGTCTCATAGACCAGATCAAACCTCAAATTATTCCCGTCAATCTAGCCATATTTTGTTCTGACCCCACATCGCCAGATCTGTTGGGCTACCCGACTGTGACTGACAATTGCGGTAGCATTGGCTCAGACAAGCTAAGTTATACCGATGCATATATTGATATGTCATGTAAAACAATCATCAATGGCCAGGAAATAACCGGTCAAATATTTCGTACCTGGTCAGTAACGGATACTTCCGGTAACTTCGCCACAGCTCTGCAGGTAATCAGCTTGAAAAGAGCTAAAATTGAGGACATCGTTTTTCCGCCTAACCATGATGGTGTCAGTGCGCCAAAACTGGATTGTGCTGATGACCCGAATGATTTGAAAAAAACCGGTGTTCCTACCATTAACGGATTTTCAATCACTAATGGTGCTGCATGCGAATTGTTCGTACAGCATTCTGACAATGTTTATAATACTTGTGTCAACGGAAGTTATTCTATACTCCGAACCTGGACAGTAGTTGATTACTGTGTTGACACCTTCAAAATATATGTACAGGTCATCAGAAGGGAAGATAAAGATGCACCTGTCATCGTATTGCCTGCCGACATGACCATTGGTACGCAAAGCAGTTCATGTACAGGTATTGTTGATCTACCAAAGACTACGGCTACTGATAACTGTTCGAGTTTTACGATTACGCCTAAGTGGCAGTTTGGTCAAGGCTATGGACCTTTCAAGAATGTACCTGTTGGTGTGCATCCGGTCAATTATGTTGCCACAGACGGATGTGGCAATACTTCTACCGTAACGATGAATGTTACGGTTATAGATAGCTCCATTCCTGTAGCAGTATGTAAGAAAGACCTTGCTATCGCTATGGATGATGATGGTTTGGTGACTGCGAATGCTACATTATTTGATGACGGTAGTTTTGATAATTGTGGTATCCAGAAAATAGAAGTAAGACGCGGTAACGATCCTTATGCTTCTTCTCTTACATTTACTTGCAATGATATTTCTCCTACTCCGGTAGATGTGCAGCTTAGAGTATTTGACACAAACAATTTGTCTAATACCTGCCATGTACAGGTTTTTATATCTGATCCGGTAAAGCCAACCATTACTTGCCCTTCTGATCTGACCATCTCATGTACTCAGAATGCGGGTGACCTGAATGTGACCGGGCAGGCTTCTGCAACCGATAATTGTTCGCTGTCTGTTATTAACTATACTGATGTTATTAGCCTAAATAGTTGCAATCAGGGCAATGTTGTAAGAACATGGACAGCCACTGACAAATACAACAATTCGAAATATTGTACACAAAAGATAACCCTCGTTGACCAGACCCCACTCGTAATTACCTGGCCTGCAGATTATGCAACCACTCAGTGCGGTGCAGATGTTACGCCGGATATCACCGGCTGGCCTTCATTTGAGAATGATGATTGCGAGCAACTGGATGTGAGTTACACCGACCAGTTTTTCAATACAGCTCCGCCGGCTTGCTTTAAAGTAGTGAGAAAATGGGTAGTACGCAACTGGTGTGAGTTCAATCCGAACATTCCGGGTGCCGGTATCTGGGAGAGCACTCAAGTGATAGAAGTAAGTGATGGTATTGCACCGGTACTTAGCTTGCCGGCAGATATTACCGTAGGTACCACTTCTACCACTACCTGCGTTGCCAATGTAGTATTGCCTGAAGCAACTGCTACCGACTGTAGCACAAGCATAAGCATAGTCAACAATTCAGGCTATGCATCAAAAAAGAATGCCAATGCAAGCGGCACATATCCTTCAGGTGTACATATTGTGACATTCACAGCTTATGATGGATGTGGTAATGCTACTTCAGGTACAATGAAAATAACTGTAGTGGACGACGAACCACCGGTACCTGCATGTATCAAGGGATTAACCATCCCGCTTAACTCTGATGGTATTGCAGAGCTTACAGTAGGCATGATAGAAATAGGTACTACTGATAACTGCACTCCAAAGTCAGCCATTAAACTTGAATTGTCACCAACCAAGTTTGACTGCAACAGTGTAGGCGACAATAATGTGACCTTGGTAGCAACTGATGCATCGGGCAATTCTAATTTCTGTGTCACCACGGTGAATATTCAGGACAATATCGGCTATTGTGCATTAGTAGCAAAGATAACGGGCAAAGTAAGCAGCGTACTTGGTGAAAGAATGAAAGGTGTAACCGTTCTGCTCAACAATGAAGTAGAAGCAATAACTAATGATAAAGGCGAATATGAATTCTTAGACCTGCAGAAAAAGTCAAACTACTTTGTGGCTGCTACTAAGAATACACATATTCTGGCCGGTGTTTCGACACAGGATGTACTGGCAATGTCTAAGCACATACTGGGTGTTCAGTCGCTTGATTCGCCTTATAAGATTATAGCAGCTGATATCAACAACAATGGAAAAGTAACAACGGCCGATCTGCTGGCGCTAAGAAGAGCAATTTTGCAGATAGACGACAAGTTTCCGAACAATAAGTCATGGAGGTTCGTGGATGCTAACCAGAAATTTAACAACCCTGGTAATCCTTTCGAACAGACCATTCCGGAGGTTATAACGTATGACAATCTGCAGAGCAACAAACCTAATACTGACTGGGTAGGTATTAAAGTAGGTGACCTTAATCTTTCGGTAACACCAAATAATATTGCCGGTGACCCGCAGGTAAGAAATGCTGCAGAAACCCTTGAACTGACGACTGATGACATGAAGTTGGCTGCAGGCTACGAATACAAAATTCCTGTCAGAGCTGCTGATTTTAAGTCTGTTCAGGGATTTCAGTACACACTTGAGTACGACGCTCAGCAATTAGAAATACAAACGATATTGCCTGGAGCTTTGAAAAACATGGATGAATCTGCCATGGGTATGTCAAAAGCAGGAGAAGGTTTGATAGCCATAAGCTGGGTAGAACCTATACAAGACAAATTTGGTCCTGACGATGTTTTGTTCGAAATAGTTCTAAAGGCCAAAACCAACGTTATGCTTAGCAATGCACTATCGGTAGGTTCTGATTTCCTTGCAGCTGAGGCTTATGATAAATATGATGATGTACTTGGTGTGTCATTCAAATTCAATGGAGTGAATGAAACTGCAAAATACGAACTGGAGCAGAATATGCCTAACCCGTTCGAGTTCGAAACAAGTATTCCATTTGTGCTACAAGATGCCTCGCAGGTGCAGGTAGAAATATTTGACATGCTTGGCAACACGATAAAGAAAATAGAAGGCCGGTTCGCACAGGGCAGGCATTTAATAAAAGTAACATCAGATGATCTGAACAACATTTCGGGTATGTATTACTATCAGCTTCAGGTGGCAGGCAAAAAACCTATCACTCGCAAGATGATACTCATGCACGAATAACATCAGGTCATTTTTATTGACGGTTTTTGGGATTTGGGTGTTGGTAGCCCTTAAAATAAAGCTTAAGGGCACCAACAACTTTAACAAAAATCAACAATAAACAAACATCGAGAAACCAAAAAAATAAATCCTATATCTGAAACATTTACAATTGCGAAAATTGCCGAATTAAAAAATTTGACTATGAATTGAATGTTACTACTGACCGTAAAAACCGTGACCAAAACACCGTAAAAATGTTTTTTAATTTCCTGTACACATAGAGAAACATATCAAAATCCTAAAAAATTCTTTAACAAAAACTGTATTCCCATGAGAAACCGATTTCAAATCGTAAATCAAAACAACCGAAGGTCAGTGCCTTCAATTCTCCATTTACTTACACAAAACTTCAAAGGTACTTTGTTGCTACTGGCGGCTCTGTTCGTGACCCAGATGGTGTCTGCTCAGTGCCAGCTCAATTGTATTCAGGGCTTGCAGGTTTCGCTTAATGAAAGCTGTGAAGCATTGATTACGCCTAACGACATCCTTAAGCATCCGGCTGATTGCCCGGGAGCAAAAATTGTTGAAATCTTGGATAAAAACAACAAAGTGATCCCTACTAATCCGGTAGTGACCAGTGCTTATATTGGTCAGACATTGACTGTAAGGGTTATTCACCCGGCTTCAGGCAACATCTGCTGGGGAAGTATTTCTATTGAAGACAAACTACCTCCGGTATTTACAAACTGTAAAGATTACACCTTACCATGTGCTATGCCTCTCGATCAGATATTGGATATTACAGCTCCGACAGTTGCTGACAATTGCGGAGGAACAGTAAAGGTTACCAGATCTCACACCAAGGTTGACCTTGCATGCGGATCTCTGCCTTTTACTGCTATTGTTACTGTTACTACTACTGCAGAAGATATTTATGGCAACAAATCTTCTTGCGTACAATTCATCAACCTTACAAGAAGTCCTATCACAAATGTACTTTTCCCAAAGGATTATGATGATGTAACATTGCCTGCACTTGAGTGCTCTAATGCAAACACCGATCCTTCAAATACAGGTTATCCTACGCTTGATGGGTTTGACCTGAAGGATGCATCTTGTGGTTATCTTGTTTCATATCAGGACCTTGTTCAGAATAATTGCCCTGGCAGCTATAAGATTCTTAGAACATGGACTGTGATGGACTGGTGCGGAGGTACACCTCCAATGGCTACTGGTATCCAGGTTATCAAGGTTGTTGACAAAGAAGGCCCTCAGGTGAATTGCAATTTTGACGTTCACAAAATCAAAGTACTTGGTTCACAGGCAGGTCCTGGTTATCAGGGTTGCGCTTCTACAATTGAATTTCCGGCCATTCAGGTATCGGATAATTGCTCAAACTACAATCAGCTTACTTTCGCTACTTATACTTATGATGACAAGGGAATCCTTTACTCTTCACCTACCAATGGTGCAACACTTACTTTGCCAACAGGTTACTACTATGTTTATTACAATGTGACCGATGCATGTGGCAATGTATCATTCTGCTATATTGAGTACGAAGTTAAGGATGAAGTGCCACCGGTAGTAGCATGTGAGTCGCATTTCAATGTGTCACTTACCGACTCTGTAACGCTTGTAAATGCCGAAACATTTGATGATGGTAGTTATGACGGATGCAGCAAGGTGACATTCCTGGCAAGAAGGATGAACAATCCTAAATGCGGATTTAACAACGAAACTGCATTTGATAAGACTGTACCTTTCTATTGTTGCGATATCAATAATGGTCCGGTTCAGGTTATTTTGAGAGTTTTTGATGCAGCGGGCAATTACAATGACTGTATGGTTGAAGCTACCGTTTTTGACAAAATCAAGCCTGTGCTTTGGTGTCCTAAGGACATTACAGTACAGTGCGGAAGCGACTATGCACCTGAAGCTCCTAAGAGTTACTCTAAGTCTGTAACACCTAATACTTCAATTAGTGATGTTTTTGCTAAATCTTACGATGTTCCTGTTAATATTTCAGGTATTCCTGTTGACGCAGTTGTTACTGACCTTAATGTAGCAGTTGATGTGTCACACAGTTATATCGATCAGCTTACTATTAAGCTAAAGAGCCCGCACGGTACTACGGTTACTTTGTTCCAGGGTGGCAATTGTGGTCAGCTACAGGCAGATATCAACGGTACATTTGATGATGAAGGCAAGACACTAGACTGTACAGGCGGTAGCCCGGCTATCAGTGGTGTGGTAAAACCAAATGCAGGATTACTTGCCAACTTCGATGGCGAACTACTTAACTCTATTGACCTCGGAAATGGTTCATTCAAAGACTGGGTTCTTACTGTTACGGATAATGCTCCTCTAGGAGGTGGAAAAATCAACAAGGTAAGCCTGAACTTTACTTACGGTACACCGCTTGCTCTAAGACCGAATGTTACTGATAATACACAGAAATGTGGCCTTACTGTCAATTGGACAGACCTTGACCAGCCTAACAACTGTCAGGATGGTTTCATCAGAAGACAATGGTCGGCTACGGATGCTTTTGGCAATACTTCAACATGTATTCAAAGAATCTACTTCAATGATGTTACTCCGCTAGATGTTATCTTCCCTAAAGATCTTACCATAGAAGATTGCGTTAGCTTCAATGACCTTGCCAATCTTGGTGAGCCATGGCATAACGGTGACTGCGAGCTTGTTGCAGTTAACAAGGAAGATCACATATTCAACGTAGTACCTGATGCTTGTTACAAAATCGTAAGATGCTGGACAGTAATCAACTGGTGTAAATATGACAAGAATGCATCACACACTGATCTTGGAATCGTTCTGCCTGGTGCTGATCTTAAGTTCAGAGATGACGGTGATGGTTACTTCCACTATTGTCAGACCATCAAAATCATTGACAAAGTAAAGCCGGTGCTTACATGCCCTACTAATGTAGTTTTCTCAAGCTATGAGCCTGACTGCGGTCCAGCTTTTGTACAGATCGATACTTTGAAATGGAAAGACTGTACTCCTGACCCGGTTATCACTTACAGCGTTGATTACTACAAGGATGGTTCTATAAACTACGTAGGTAATGGTGCTAATGCCAGTGGAAAATACCCTAACGGAACACACTCTGTTACGTTCAAAGTGTCTGACAAATGTGGTAATTTCTCTACTTGTTCATTTGATGTAACTGTTAAAGATGGTAAGAAACCTACTCCGGTATGTGTTCCGCTTGCTATTCCGGTAATGCCAAGTGCAGGTATGATCTCCATCACACCTGAAATGGTAACCAAAGGTAGCTATGACAACTGTACACCTGCCAACAAGCTGGTCTATTCACTATCACCTAATACATTCACATGTAACGAACTTGGAGACAATCTGGTAACATTGACAGTAACTGACGAAGCTGGTAATACTGAATTCTGTACTACAATTGTCAATATTCAGGATGGTAACAACATCTGTACAGGTGGTATCATCTCCAATGTGTCCGGTAAAATCCAGAACCTAAATGGTACGGGTATCGGTCAGGTATCAGTAGCACCTGGCATTGGTCAGGCTTCTATGGCAACAACGGATGATCAGGGTAACTTCACCTTTAAACTGAAAGCCGGTGGTAACTACTCTATTTATCCAAATAAAAACATCAATCCACTCAATGGTGTATCTACTCAAGATATCGTTCAACTTTCTAACCACATTCTTGGTAAGAAACCTTTGAACAGCCCTTATAAGTGGGTAGCTGCGGATGCTAACAGAGACAATAAAGTTACTACAGGTGACATCGTTGCTATCAGAAAACTGATTCTGCACGTGGTGGACGAATTCCCGAATAATACTTCATGGAGATTTATAGACGGTAATTACAACTTCCCTGCTACCGGCAACCCATTGTCTGACAACATACCTGAAGCGTACACAATGAATAATCTGCCTGCAACCGGTATCAATGCCAGTTTTGTAGGTGTAAAGGTGGGTGACGTACAAGGTGATGCTCAGACTAGCAATGCTACAGGTAACAGTACAGAAGTACGTTCGGATGCAACACTTAACCTCAATGTGGAAGATGCACTCATTCATGCAGGTGAAGAAAGAATAATTGATGTAAAAGCCAGCGAATTCAAAAGAATTAACGGCTACCAGTTTACACTTACTCTTGATAATGATAAACTTGAATATGTAAATATTCTTCCAGGTAAATTGTCAGACCTTTCTGAAGAAAATTTCGGTACGAGATTTGCTAATATAGGTATGATTACTACAAGCTGGAACAGCTCATCAACTTCACTGGTTAATGACGATGTTATTTTCTCAGTAGTTGTAAAAGCTCAGGAAGATGTACAAATCAGTAAGGCGCTTTCTGTAACATCTGCACTGACTAAAGCTGAAGCTTATAATCAAGATGAAGAAGTACTAAACGTAGGACTTCAATTTACTCAAAATGGCAAGGTTGTTGCAACGGAAGGATTTGAACTGTATCAGAATCAGCCAAACCCTTTTAGCGAAACAACAAGCATTGGGTTTAATCTGCCTGAAGCATCAAATGTTTCTTTGACAATTTATGATATGTCTGGCCGTATAGTGAGATCTTACAACAACAGTTTTGATAAAGGTTACAATACCTTTGAATTAAAAACTGCTGACCTTGGTGCTACCGGAGTATTCTACTACAGAGTTGAAACTCCAACTAACAGTGGTACTAAGAAAATGGTGATTGTTAAGTAATCATTTGTAAGGGATATACAAATAAAAAAGCGCCAGACATACTGAATTTACCCATAAGAAAAAAAAATTAAACTTGACGGTTTTTGGGATTGGTCCCTCTCCACTTAGGTGGTGGGGGGCTTTTTTTTTACCTAAATTTACGTCTGCAACTTGCTTTTCATCATAAATTATATATAACTTTACACCATCTTTTTTTTCTTCCCGAAAACCGTGATATGTTATTAATTTAATTTCCTCTAAAAGGAAGTTTAATTTTATTATCCGGTAAAATGCACACGTTGCTCTATCAAGGCTGTTGTACCGTACTTTATCTTTTCTCTGATAAAAGAAAGTCTTTTTATTGCACAAAATATAGGTTCCCAGCCTATGTTTTACCACATTTATTGATTCCCGGTCCCTGTATTCATAAGCTTTCCGACAACACGGAGGGCTATTTTTATTTTAGCAATATTCAAACAGAAATACCTAACAACAAATTAATGCCCTGAACTAAAAAGCCAAAACCCATGACATCACAATTACATAAATTTAGTCGCCACCTCTTACTGAGCATTTTGATGCTGGCAGGCATAACATTATTCAGCCAAAACTGGATTAATGACCTGGTCGAAGAAGGTAAGCCTTTAAATTTTTACGAAATTCAGAAAAAGGCCAATGAATACTGGACAACTCATGACCCAACTGAAAAAGGTAAAGGCTTTAAACCTTACAAAAGATGGGAAAACTATTGGGAAAATCGATTGATGGAAGACGGAACATTCCCACCGGCTGGTATCACAAACCGTAATTTTCAGAAATACCTCAAATCTCACCCGCTCAAACAAGCTGAAAAGGCTTTGGCAGGCGCTAACTGGACCTCTATTGGCCCAAATAGTACCCATGGGGGATATGCAGGTATCGGAAGAATTAATGCTATTGCATTTCATCCCACCAATAATAATATAATATATCTAGGGTCACCCGGCGGTGGATTCTGGAAAACAACCAATGGTGGTGTCAACTGGACATGTACAACAGACAATTTATCTTCTCTTGGTGTTTCAGCCATTGTAGTAAAACCTTCCAATCCTAATGAGATATTCCTAGCAACAGGCGATGGTGATGCTACCGATACCTGGTCTTTTGGTGTATTGAAGTCAACAGATGGAGGAAATAATTGGGCAATAACAGGTCTTGACTGGTCGAATTCCTACAACAAAGTGATCCGTGAAATGATCATGGACCCGAATGACGAAAATACCATGATGCTGGCATCAAATGACGGTATCTACCGCACTACTGACGGAGCGGTTACATGGGCAAAAGTTCAGTCGGGGAATTTTTACGATATTGAGGCAAATCCTAATGCTGCTACAAATACTTTCTATGCCTGTACGCAGACCGGATTTCACAAATCAACTGATAATGGCGCCACCTGGACCAATGTACAGAACATTACAGGCAGCAACAGGATAGAACTGGCTGTGGCACCTTCTAACAGCAATGTGGTTTATGCCCTTACTTCTTTATCTTCAAACAGTGGGTTCAAAGGTCTGTACAGATCGGATGACAGCGGATCTACTTATGTGTTAAAGTCAAGCTCTCCCAACCTTCTTGGCTGGGCAGACGATGGGTCAGACTCAGGAGGGCAAGGTTGGTACGACCTCACCTTGGGTGTAAATCCAACTGACGAAAATACAATATTTACCGGTGGTGTCACGAACTGGAAATCAACCGATGGCGGCGTTACATGGGCGCTGAATTCCTTCTGGTACGGCATACCGGGTGTAGCCGAAGTACATGCCGATAAGCATCATGCTGTGTGGCGAGGCTCTGATTTCTTCCAGGGGAATGATGGTGGCATATACAGAACAACCGATAATGGTACTACTTGGGTAGATATTTCAGGTGATCTAGTTATCTCCCAGATGTATCGGCTCGGCGTATCTCAGTCAGATGCAAAGGCAATAGCCGGCCTGCAGGACAACGGTACCAAACTCATGCAAACCAATGGTACTTGGAGTGATGTTATTGGGGGTGACGGTATGGAATGTGCCATTAACCCAACAAATTCTCAGGTCATGTATGGTGAAGTTTATTATGGCAATATTGAAAGATCGACCAACGGTGGTGTAAGTTGGGCAAGTATCAAGCCTAGTGGCTCCGGTAACGGCCAGTGGATTACGCCTTTTACCCTCGACCCTACTACACCTACCACTATTTATATGGGTTTTGCCCAAATATATAAATCAACCAATCAGGGAAATTCATGGAGTACCATTTCACCAAACTTTGGCTTAGGCGCAATGTCTATGATTAATGTTGCTCCTTCTAACTCAAACTATATTTATACCGGCACCAGCGGTGCGTTGCGAAGGACAACAGACGGCGGTGCTACCTGGTCAAATGTTACGGTGCCGGGTAGTGGTACGGTCATGCTGGCCATCCATCCGCTTGACCCAAATACACTCTACGCTGTAAGATCTAATTATACGGCAGGGGCCAAGGTATATAAATCAACCGATGGCGCTGCCACCTGGACAAATATAAGCGGTTCATTACCGAATCTGCCTGCGAACTGTATCGTATATGCCAACTGTACACAGGATGGCCTTTATGTAGGTATGGATGCAGGTGTGTATTACAAAGACAATACAATGGCCGACTGGATATTGCACAATGACAATCTTCCTAATGCTGAAATCAGGGAACTTGAAATAGACTATAATGAGAAAAAAATCTACGCTGCTACCTATGGTCGTGGAATGTGGAAAGCCGACTTGTTCATGTCTGCACCTTTGATTACCATTACTGCCGGTACTACTACCGGGCCTACTACTTGCGGTGGGTCGGATGGAAGTATTGTTCTCAATTTTACAAACGTTCCAAATGGTTCATACCTAATTAGTTATAAAAGAAATGGTACTTCAGCCTCTCAAACAGTAACGGTTACATCCAATTCGGCAAGCTTGACCGGGCTAAATGCCGGGAATTATACGGAATTTAGTATCACAGCAGTAGGCTGTGTTGGCACATTGGCAGGGCCTGTTGTGTTGAATGATCCGGCATTGCCGGTTGTTGACCCTGTTGCGAGCCAAAGCGTATGTGCAGGTGCACCGGTTGCAGCCGTTAATTTTTCCGGAACAGCAGGAGCAACATTTAACTGGACAAACGATAATGTCAATATCGGTCTTGCAGCAAGTGGCTCAGGCAATATCACTGGCTACACAGCACCAGGTGTGCTTACTACCCAAACAGGAAATATTGTAGTTACGCCTGTAAAAGCAGGCTGTGTCGGTAATCCAACATCATTTACTATCACCATCAAAGCTTTGCCGGTTATTTCGGTCAATTCACAGGTTGACCCTACATGCGGTAACTTTGACGGAAGTATTTCATTCGGGTTTACCAATGTGCCGGATGGCAACTATATACTCTCTTATACACGCAATAGTATTCCCCAAACATCAACCATTACTGTACTTGGTGGCTTGGCAACCCTAACAGGTTTGGGTGATGGTATGTATGCAGGATTCAGCATAACTGCTAATAGTTGTACGGGCACATCTACTACTACCGTCACGCTTTCATGTGGCACTGCTCCTACTTGTCCTTCTATTGGTACACTTAATTCAGGTGTTTCTGTTTCATGTAAATCTACAAATTTCACCTTAACAGCGAATGGACTTGCCAACATGGGCTCAACATACGGCATAAGTTTTATTTCCTCAACTACTCCGCTTGCTGATCCTTACACTGGAGGTACCTTGCTGGGTACAGTTCCTAACAGCGGGCTTCTCGGTGGAGGCACGCAGGCAGTATTGAACACCAGTATCAACACAGCAGCAAGTTATTATATTTATGCTATAATCAGTCCATTGCCTTCTGACCCGGGTTGTCGTCCTTCTAAGAATAATACAATCAAAATACTGGATTGTACTCCGGTAATTACAAGTCCGTGTTCATGCAAGAATAATGCTACTACCCTTACCAATGGTCAATTTGACGAAACTATTACGGTCAATGCGCCTGCCGGTCAGACATGGACAGTAACTGCGGTTTCAGGTCTGTACCAAACATCTTCTCCGGCACCTCCGGGTACACCGGTCGTCATTCCGATAGGTTATACACTCACTCCTGGTGCAGTATTGGGTGATGGATCAACCAATTATACTTTGTTGGGTATCCACGTAGATGCTGTAGGTTATAGTGTGACAGTGTCGAACGGTACCGCGAATGGATCGGTTGGTGCTACGTGTTATTATCCGAATCCTCAGATTAATGCACTTGCTCCTGCATATTGTCAAAATGAACCGTCAGTGACACTAAGTGGCTCAGCAACTTTAGGTGGCCCTCCGGGTGGTGCTGCTATAGGAACTGGAACATTTACTGTAAACGGAACGCCTGCTACTGTGTTTGACCCGTCAGTCGTAGGTGCAGGTACACATACTGTTGTATATACTTTCGATGCAGCAGACGGAGTGCCTAACGCAAGCCATCCGGGTTGTATTCAGTCAGTGAGCCAAAGTGTAGTAGTCAATCCTGTGCCAACGGCAAATGCTGTTGCCAGTGCTACATATTGTCCGGGTGCTTCTGTTCCGGCATCTAATTTCAGTGGCACACCATCAGGTGTTACATTCAGCTGGACTAGGACTGCAGGTGCTATTGGTCTTGCCCCTTTGAGTGGTAATGGCAATGTACCTTCTTTCGTAGCCACAAATGGTGGTGCAACACCTATATCAAGCACATTTACTGTTACCCCAAGCTATACCAATGCCGGTAAAACATGTACAGGTACACCTGTGAACTATACCATTACCATCAATCCGACACCAACTGTCAATGCTCAAACCAATAAGACATATTGCTCAAGCACATCAACAGGTGGTATTACATTTACCGGAAATGCTACTAAATACAACTGGACTAATACCAATACAGCTATCGGTCTGGCATCAAGCGGTACAGCTACACCTTCCATCCCTTCATGGGTGCCTGTCAATAATGGTGGGGCACCTGTAACCGGAACGATAACTGTTACACCGGTTTATACCAACAATGGGGTTGATTGTTTTGGTTCGCCGATTACTTTTACAATCACCATTATACCTACACCAAATGTTAATGCCCAGACTAATAAAACATACTGTTCGGGTACACCTACCGGTGGAATAACCTTTACAGGTACAGCTACTGCTTACAACTGGACTAATACCAATACTGCAATAGGCCTGGCTGCTAATGGTACAGCTTCACCGACCATTCCATCATGGATTCCGGTTAACAATACCAATTTCCCGATTTCAGGAACCATCACGGTTACGCCCGAATATACACTTAACGGAGTTACGTGTTCAGGGGCACCGATATCTTTCACAATAACAGTTAATCCTGGTGCTAAGGCGGTATGTAAGGACTTTACCTTATATCTTAATAATACAGGAACAGCAACTCTCACACCGGCCAATATAGACGGAGGTAGCACAGGAGGAACACTCAGCATCAGCAAGACTGGTTTCAATTGTGCTGATGTAGGTAATAATGCCGTTATCCTGACTGTTACAGATATTTGTAATGGCACTTCTACTTGTGCTGCTATAGTAAAGGTTGTGGACAACATAGCACCTGTCATCAACGGTGTGCCTGCTGACCTTACCATCGAATGCGATGGAACTATTCCTGCTGTGCCGACAGTGACCGCTACTGATAATTGTTCTGCAATATTGACATTCGCAGAAACTAACAATAAAACAAGCCATACTACCCTTTGCTCAAGCATTAGTTATGACATCAAGAGGATATGGACGGCTGTTGACCCTTCGGGCAATAAGACTGTGAAGACACAGGTGATTAAGTTGGTTGATACAAAGGCACCAACATTTACATTGGTTCCACCGGCTTTCCTTACAGTTGAATGTGACGACGATGCAGACAATAATATTGACCCGATTGCTGTTGACGGGTGCGACTCGCAACCTACGATGCTGCTTGACATCAAATATAACTTCAACCCGAATGGCTGTAAAAATTCGTATGTAGCCACCTACCTATGGACTGCCGGCGACAAATGTGGCAATACAGCCCAATACATCCAGCAGATAACAGTAGAAGACCAGGAGCCACCTGTCATTGTATGTCCGCCAAATATTGTGCTCATCAGTCAGACACCTGTAAGTGCGAGCTGGATTTCACCAAAATCTTATGATTACTGTGATGGTATTCTTCAGGTGAAACAAATAGCGGGTCCACCGAGCGGAAGTTTATTTACACCCGGAACTATCACCACCATCGTCTATCAGGCAACCGACTTGTGTGGCAATGTGAGTACTTGTTCGTTTACAGTAGGCGTAAAATTTGGTGGCTCGAAGATTGGTTTCGACGTAAGCGGAAAGGTCTTGTCTGCATTGAATCCTGCAAAGAACATTCATGCAGAAGCAGTACTCAGCGGAGGAATGAACCAATTTACTGAAACTAATAACGGAAGCTATCTGTTTAGTGCAATACCGGAGGGTACCAATTTGACGGTTTCGGCAAAGCAGGAAAAATATCCGCTCAACGGAGTGAATGCATTAGACCTTGTGTATATAACCAATCACGTACTTGGTAAAAAACCACTCGACTCGCCGATCAAATTACTTGCCGCCGATGTCAACAAGAGCAAGACTGTAACAACAGCAGACATAGCGGAGATACGTAAGCTCATACTTCACATTACCGACAAATTTCCGGTATCGAAGTCTTGGGAATTTTTACCACAGAATACGGTATTCAACAATCCATATAACCCATGGCTCGATCCACTCGTGTATGAGTATAATTTTACAAACATCAAATCGGACAAAACTGCTGACTTTATCGGATATAAGATGGGCGACGTGACCAATGATGCAAATCCTGACCTGTTGATAGGTGCTACCGAGACACGTACCGGGCAGCAATACCAGCTGAGTACAGCCGCACACGACTACAAAAAAGGTGAAACTGTCGAAATGCGCGTACAAGCGAATAAATCCGAATCATTAAAAGCCATGCAGTTTACGATGGAATATGATGTAAATGCACTTGAGTTTGTAGGAATAGAGGGAGATGTACCAGGTATAGGTGAAGGTAATTTTGGTCTGCGATATCTTGAAAACGGACAAATTACAGGATGTATCGAAATGAAGGAGCAATACGAAGGATCATCGTTGTTTACGGTAAAATTTGCAGCGAAGGCTGACGGAAAGCTACAGAACGATGTGAGACTTAGTTCGGCACGTACACCATCTCTTGCATTTGACGAATCTGACGTCAGTATGGGATTAAACCTTACATTCACCGGAGGTGCTGAGCCAGAAAAGGGAAGTGAAGTCATTTTATACCAAAACGAGCCGAATCCTTACACCGGTAGCACATTGATACGATTCAGTCTGCCTTCAGAGGCTGAAGCAATACTGAGTATATACAATGCTGCAGGTACGTTAATGAAGGAAGTGCGAGGTACATACCATGCAGGCGAAAATGGAGTCGAAATACTTAGTACCCACCTTCCATCTCAGGGAATTTACTTCTACCAGCTTACAACCGGCACGTATTCAGGAATGAAGAAAATGGTATTCCTAAAGTAGAAGAAATGAGGCCATAACAACAAAAGACACCTTCTTCGTATATCAGAGTTGGTGTCTTTTTTTAATAACTTTAGTATTGGGTGGCAATAATTGGCTTTAATGGAGTTAAAATATTGACAAACTGTACATTTTATGCTGATGATTAGTATTTTTGACACCTTTTATAAATGTACAGTTGCATCAACAATTCTTCAGCTTTGGTTGTTGGTGTAAGTGAAAATATTCAAGCATGAAATTATATCAAAATCTTCTTACCTCTCTGATCATCACTGCATTGTCATTTATGGCGAATTTTACGCTGCATGCACAGTTTATGTATGATGAAGTAATGAAAGAAGGCAAGCCACTTAACTTTTTCGAAATTCAGAAAAAAGCTGAAGAATATTGGGCTACTCATGATAAAAAGGTAAAAGGTAATGGTTATAAGGCTTACAAAAGATGGGAGTATAACTGGCAAAACCGTGTGATGGACGACGGGAGTTTTCCACCGGCGGGATTGGTGACAGAAAATTACAATAAATACCTTCAGAAATACAGACACCAGAATTATACAGATGCCGGATTCCGCAATAATATTTCCTGGTCATCCATTGGCCCTGCCAGCGCCATAAGTGGCTATACAGGTAGTGGCAGGATTAATTCTATAGCCTTTCATCCTACAAATCATGACATTTTCTACGCCGGGTCTGCAGGAGGTGGATTCTGGATGACAACTGATGGTGGTACAAACTGGATTACCACAACAGATAAAATTGGCAGGCTTGGAGTGTCGGGGATAGTAGTACTGCCTTCTGACCCTAAAGTCATTTTTATTGCTACAGGTGATGGGGACGCAGGCGACAACAAATCGGTCGGAGTGCTAAAATCTACGGATGGAGGATACACCTGGAACAAGACCGGGCTCGATTGGTCAGCAGCCAATGACAGATTGATTAGAAAGTTGATCATTGACCCGACAGATGAAAACATCATGTATGTAGCAGCAAGTAACGGAATATACAGAACCGTTGACGGGGCAAAGACATGGAAAATAGTGATTACGGGTAATTATTACGATATAGAGGCAAAGCCTCAGCCTGGCAGCAATATCTTGTACGCATCAACCGGTGGTGAAATATTCAGATCAAGCAATAATGGCCAGATATGGGTAAAGATGCAATCAATACCAGGTAGCAATCGTATAGAACTCGCAGTGACACTTGCTGACCCTACAGTGGTATATGCCATTAGTTCAAAATCAAGCACCAATGGATTGAATGGTGTTTATAAATCAACCAACAGTGGATCTTCCTTTGTGCTTCAGTCAAATTCGCCGAATGTACTTGGCTATAATTCTGAAGGCTCGGAGCCGGGTGGACAAGGCTGGTACGACCTGATACTTGCAGCAGATCCGGCAGATGCCAATACTATTTATACCGGAGGTGTCAACTGTTGGAAATCTACCGACGGCGGACTTAACTGGTCACTTAAATCATTTTGGTATCAGATACCGGGTGTGACCAATACGCATGCCGATAAACATTCATTCGCATGGCGAGGAAACCAACTCTTTGAAGGAAATGATGGCGGACTTGTCTTTACAGCTGATGGCGGCGATAGCTGGACAAATGTATCAGGCAATATGACCATTGGGCAAATATACAGAATTGGCATTTCACAAAAGGATGATAAAATCCTTGCCGGCCACCAGGACAACGGTACCAAGCTCGGTGACGTGAATGGCGTGTGGACAAATAAGTTCACCGGAGGTGATGGTATGGAATGTTTTGTCCATCCGGGGAATGCCGATATACTGTTTACAACATCCCAAAACGGGCATTTGAATAAATCAACCAACGGTGGTAATAATTTCTATGGCATTACGCCTGTCGATTATGACGGGGCATGGGTTACTCCGTTCGGTGTTGATCCTAATGAGCCCAATACTATTTATGCCGCATACAAGGAGGTTTACAAGTCGGAAGATGCCGGAGAAAACTGGACTGCAATATCAGAAGACCTATCCGGAGATAACCTTACGCTTTTTAGGGTTGCTCCTTCCAATTCAGACTATATCTATACAGGTACTTCAGGCAGACTCTTCAGAACAACAGATGGAGGTACAACATGGCAGGAATTGAATACACCAGGTGACAGGATCAGTATGTTAACAGTTAATCCTGCTGATGCCAATACCATTTATGTGGTAAGGCAGAATTATAATGCCGGTCAAAAGGTATATAAATCCACGGACGGTGGTGATACATGGCAGAATATTTCAAGCAACCTGCCGAACATTCCGGCCAATGCAATACTTTGTACCGACCTGGCGCCAGATGCCTTGTTTGTAGGAATGGATGTCGGTATATTTTTCTGGTCCGAACAGATATCTGACTGGGTTTTGTTGAGTGAGAATCTCCCAAATGTAAGAATAAGTGAATTTGAGTTTGACAAAGAAAAGATGATGCTATACGTAGCCACCTATGGTCGTGGAATATGGAAAACCCCGATACCTTTGGCAGATGCTGTTTGCAATTTTACTTCCAACATTGCTTCGTTCAGCGATTGTGATAATTTCAATGGTTATACAATCGGTGGAAAATTAACCACACAAGCCAAACCACGTTTCTCTGTTGCAGACAATAACCCTGACAATGATGCTGTACTAGTTAACGATGCCCCATTGAATGCAAGCAATTGTATTAAACTCAATTACAACTCAAAACTAAAATACAATGTAGGCAACAGTCTTCAAGGTCGAAAAATCTTGGCCCCTGCGCGCCTGGAATGGAGGATGTACATTCCGGAAGGAAAAAATGGAAGTTGGACACTTCAGACAGATTCACTTAATTATCCATTGGATGTAGAATATAATGGGAATGGTGAAGCAATCGTAAAAAGCAATGGTGTGCAGGTTTCTTCCTTCTCATTCAACCCAAATACCTGGATGAATATTTCAATAATTTTCAATCCTGCAGAGTCAAAAGCTGAATTGTGGACAGACAAACAGTTTGTATATAAATATACGTCATTTACGTCAGGCCAGATTACTTCTCTTGAGTTTAAAGGAATCGCTTCATCTCCGGAAGATGTATTTTATGCAGATGATTTGCTTTATTATGAAGTAAAAACAGAAGATTGCCTTACCAATGGTGTTACCAAGTTTGTGTGTGTGAATGGTAAAGTGTATAAAAATTCGAATTATGCACTTTGTGACGCTTATACAGCAAAAGAATGGACAGAAGGTACGTGTTGTACCCTCACCGGCATAACTACTTCAGCTATAGATACTAAATGTGGGCTCGATAATGGCTCTGCAACTGCTCAGCCAATAGGAGGAAAAGGTATTAGTTATACATGGAGTAATGGCTCTAAAACAGCTACTGCCACCAATCTTAGTCCGGGTATTTACTACGTTACAGTGTCTTCCATAGAAGGTTGTAAATCCACTGATTCTGTTGTGGTCAATGCATCACAAGGTATTATGGCATCTGTTGACAGTATCAGTATCAATGGCCTTGCAGTAGTAGTAAATGACGGTTTGCCTCCTTTCAAATATATCTGGAATACCGGTGACACAACTTCTGCCATCATGCCTGATACCAGCGGGACTTACACAGTAACTGTGACAGACGCAAATGGCTGTAGTGTCGTGCTAGAATATATTTATATAAAAGTAGCAACCAAAGATGTCAAAGATATTGCGGTTTTGATATTTCCAAACCCTTCTACCGGAATATTCAATATAAAGACAGATATCATCCTTGACAGAATCAATGTGTCCGATATCAATGGCAGGATATTAAAGTCTGTTGAATTGCCGGCGAACACGATTGATCTTTCTGAATTGAGCTCCGGTGTTTATTATCTTATGTTGCAGACAGGAAATTCTGTTACTTATAGAAAGCTAATGCTTTTGAGGTAATTGTAATATGAAAAGTGTGAACATTTCAGGTATATTTTTACAGACCAAAGAAGTCAAAAAACACTTACATAGCCGAAATGAATCTTAGGTGACCTGAAGTCGAACGGGAGCCCTTTTCTTTGTCCAACTGCCGCTGCTATCCCGAAGAGTCCGGCTTTGGTCTGTAATGTGACGCCAAGCCCAAAGGAAAGTGGTTGGTCATTGAAGTCTGTATCTCCGTATCGTGTATTGGTTATGGCTATGTCAGAAAATGCAAATGCATAGGAAAGTTGGCTCAGAAGATACCTGTACTCAATAGTGCCAACCAAGTATTTTGACACTTCAAGCGATTGTTCGTCAAAACCGCGAAGCAGTCGGTATCCACCTATCCGGTAGAGTTCGTTGCGAAGTGTGTGGCTACCCGACAGGATACTGCCACTTTGCAATCCGGTACGTAAGATTTGATGTCTGGTTATGGTAGTATATTTATCGATAAATAAATCGAACCTAAGCTGTATGGTTCCGGACTGTATGCTGTCATAAAGTGTACTGAAATCAGCACCCGGACGACTCAGAGAGATGATTTTCTGGTTCTTTTTGATGTTTCGCTTACCGGCCAATGTCTTTAATCTGATGTCCCAGCCACTAGTAGGACTTATGTTGTAGTCAAGCGTAGTGATGCCACCTTCAATACCGAATGATGACAGTTTGTAATCAAGCACCGAAGGGAGTTTGCCCGAACTCTGTATGCCAGCCTTATTTATGGATAAAATACTTGAAATATTTTCCTGAAATATCAACATCAATGATGAACGTCTGCGTAGTGGTATCTTCATGCCCAAGTTGTACAGCAAGTCAAGGTGTGATGTGTCGCGTTTTTGTAGCTGGAAGTTAGCATCAGCGCCTATTCGTGTAGCGGGCAGATAAGGCCATGTTAGCCCTAACTGAACATTCTGGTCATCTTTGTTAAACCTTCTATAGTCAAAAAATATCCGTTCGCCATTGGCTATCATGTTGTACAGATCAGCAGTTATCTGACCGGTGAGTATGGTTTTGGTCTGTGTAGGGTCGGACGTAGAAGCAGGCTGTAGCCCAAGAATGATGTCAAAATGGTTTGATTTTTTCTTTTTCAGGAACAATTTTATGCTTGCCTCTTCTGCCTTGAATATGACCTGTGCAGGAGCTGTGGTGCTTACAAACGGCAGTTCGTTGATGCGGTCGTCTATGTGAATGATTTTATCTGCTACGATGGGGCTTCCTTTTTTCATATCCAGAACATAATGCCAGATACGGTTGTCGTTGACTATTTTTTCACCTTCCACCGTGATGTCGTCCATAGTGATGAAAGGACCTTTTTCTGCATTAATTTTTGCATGAAATTGGTTTTGTTCAATTTTTATATCCTTAAAAAACACTGAGGCAAACGGATATCCGCGCTCGGTAGCTTGTTTGAGCAGATTCTTTTTTTGTTTGGATAATTCTTTTATTGAAATTGGTTTTGACTGCCACTTTTTGTCCCAATTAGCCGGTTTTCGGAATATCGGGTCAGTTACCGACCATGCCAGTTCAGCCCATTCGTACTCCGGACCAATATGGATGGTTGCAACAGTTGTCGAATCATTTGGATATTTTTTTTGATCAACAGCAGCCTCCAGATGCGCTTTTGACATCAATGCCTTTATCTCTGATTGTATAAATAATTCGGCTGAAAGCGAATCCTGAAATAGTCTGGTCATGGTTTTTTGTCCCGAGTCATACTGTAGCTCCAGAATATACCTCTTTTGAGCAGAAATATGATTGCCGGCAAGCAACAACAGTCCTGTAAATAGTATTGACAGGAGCCTATTGGTCGGTAAATGATGCGTATGTTCGATACTATAAGCCACCATAGATGAATAAAACGTAAATTTGACCAAAAATTATCAAACTACTGGATATTTTATGGCAGGAATATATATACACATACCATTCTGTAAGCAGGCCTGCCATTATTGCAATTTCCATTTTGCCACCAGCCACAGATATAAAAATGAGCTTGTACAGGCATTGCTCATCGAACTTGAACTGCGCAAGGCATACCTTGGACCTGATGCCACGATAGAAACCATTTACTTCGGTGGCGGTACACCATCATTGCTTACACAGGCCGAAACGATGTCGATATTTGATGCGGTATTCAAACATTATCACACGGATCTTCGTGAAGTAACTTTTGAGGCAAATCCTGACGATCTTACAGCCGGTTATCTTGAGGCACTAAGTCAAACACCCGTAAATCGATTAAGCATAGGTGTTCAGTCGTTTTTTGAAGAAGATTTGCGCTGGATGCATCGGGCACATACCCGGCAACAAGCCGAAAATTGTATCAGAATGGCAATGGACACTGGCTTCAATCATCTTACCATCGACCTGATATATGGTGCCCCAACCACCACAGATGCTATGTGGCAGCATAACATGCAAAGGGCAATAGAATTGGGGATAGAACATATTTCGGCTTATGCCCTTACGGTAGAAGACAAGACACCACTCAGTAAGATGATCAGGACAGGTCAGGCACAGACTGTCAATGCTGATAAATCTGCTACACAGTTTGTAATGATGGTGAAAACGCTCACAGAAGCCGGCTTCGAACAATACGAAATATCCAATTTTGCCAAAAACAGGCAATACGCCTTGCACAACACATCTTATTGGCAGGGTGTCCATTATCTTGGTATTGGTCCTTCGGCACATTCCTATGATGGGCGAAGCAGATGCTGGAATATTGCCAACAACAGACAATATATCAAATCTGTAGTGAATGGTATCATACCTGCCGAATCAGAGTTGCTGACTACCGCAGACCGATTCAACGAACTAATCATGACCGGTTTGAGAACGATGTGGGGCGTGAGTTTACAAGCATTGGAACAATTGGATTCGTCGTACGCTACGTTATTTCAACAAAACATACAAAAATATATTTCTGCCGGCCAGATGAAGCTAGAGTCAGGTTCATGTATTTTAACCCAAGAAGGGAAGATACTTGCAGACGGTATAGCATCAGACCTTTTTGTGCTTACATAATGTTAGGAATATAATTATTGCACTACAGGAAGAGATGTATAAAAATTATGTTAAAGTTATTTATTTCTGAATTTTGTTTTTTAACTTTATCGTGATAAACAGCTTTTTTAATTTCTAAAACCTTAATGTCATGAAAAGAATATTTACCATTTGCTTTCTGATGTTTATTGGGAGCTTATTACACTCCCAGACACCGATAACAATAAATGCCTCCGACATGCCTGTGCCTGAGGGTTTGTACAACTTCAAAAACCTGCTCAACTTGGCGCCTGCTCCTGTTCCACAGAAAAACGGCACTTGGGACTATAGCCAGACCGAAGGTGAAGATACATTGGTACTTGCATATTATAAGGAGACACTGCCAGTATTTACTGATGAAGGAGTGGATGTTTATCAAAGTGGATTTAAGGCATTGACACAGACCCTTGGTTATAACGTATTCTATGAAATTGATTTCAATGATACGGCTGTACTGGACAAAATGATGTATATAGACAACCAGGCGTACGGTCTGGGTGCTTTGACAGGAAACAACAAAGACAGCCTGACAATACCTTTACAAGGTTGGCAATGGGGCTCACCAAGGAAAATCATTCAATTCCCTTTTACGGATAACAGTAGCTGGCAATCTGTGAGCTATCGGAAAACGAATTTTAACCTGACAGTAACTGCAGCAGCCCTTAATAAAGCACCCGGTGTTCAGAGTTATTACCTTGTAAGACTGGATACCATCGTCGGTTATGGCAAAATGCGCCTGCATACACCTAATGGCCCAAGCAAATACTATGACGTACTCGTCGATCAGTCAAGTCAGTTTGCAATTGATAGTTTCTTCCTTTTCGGACAGCCGGCTCCGGCGGTTTTGCTTAACGCATTTGGCATCACACAGGGTCAGGTGACAGGAGTGGACAACAGATATATTTTCTACAGAAAAGGCAGCTATGTTCCGCTTGCAGGCGTGAATTATGCAGCCGATACATTCACTACACCTACTATATTTTTCTATAATACGGATGACTTGTTGTTGTCTGATGAAAATGTAAACCAACAAGCATTTACGACTGTGTTATTCCCAAATCCGTTGAAGGGTACGCAACTGAAAATGATGGTAAAAGGTTTGGATGTTTCACAAAACACCTACACCATTACCGACTTTCTTGGCAGGATTGTTCAGTCAGGCAAGGTACAAGCAAATGGAGAGTTGCTCAGCTTTGATCTTTCTGCCAATCTTACCAGTGGACAATACATCGTTAGTATTCTAGATGGGCTTAATCAGGCTATTATAACGGAGAGTTTTATAGTCAGCCACTAAACTTTCCATGCCGGAATAAACACTATTCTGACAGGAATATGTAAGCGGTAAACCAAAAAGCGGTAAAGACTCATTTTTTTCGAATCTTTACCGCTTTTTTATCTTAATTATAATTTGGCTATCGCAATTCCCGGAAACCAAAATGTATGCCCTGATATATGTGCTTACAAATCACGTTTTTTGATCAAGTAATAGCTCAGATACACAAACAACCCAGACCAACATAAGCACATTAAGACATAAGGCCATTGAATCGAATAATCTCCTGACTTCATCACTTTTTCAGGTTCAATTTCATAATACACTAAATTTCAATACATTGCAAATTTTTGCGAGGTGATTTGGGTGGCGCAAAGGCTAAAAACACTAAATTTGAATATGTTTGTACGAAAGAAAAGGAATAAATCCGGGACATTTAGTGTTGTAATTGTTGATAAAAGCTCTGGTAAATATCGGGAGCTTAGAACTATTGGGGTAAGTAGTGATGAGTCAGAAATAAATCGGTTGGTTGCAAAAGGACGAAAGTGGATAGACCAATATTCAAATGGTGAGGATATTTTTGAAAAACATGAACAAGAGAAAGAGGAAAAACAAATTGCCATTCATTTATTAGATAGTATAGCGAACATCTATCTTAATGGGATTCAACTTATAGTTAACTATGCATATGATTCTATTGGGTTTAATTCCATTGAGGATAAAGAATTAAGAAGTCTTGTAACAGCTAGATTGGCTCAACCATTAAGCAAAAATGCAACGGTAGAGTATCTAAGATCCTAATTTGGAGAAGATTCAGATTTGAATAAGATATACCGTTATATGGACAAATTATACAACAGCCAACAAGAAAGAATTCAACAAATTAGTGTAAAACACACAAAAGAACTATTTGGAGGCAAAATAGGGCTGCTGTTTTATGATGTAACTACTTTATATTTTGAAACAGAAAAGAGTGATGAGTTCAGAGAGCCTGGTTTTTTTGGATATTCCGGGTGATACTGACCCCCTATTCCGGCGATATTGACCCCTTAATCAAATTCCACTAAGTGTCGATACAGTGCTATTTATAGCAAAAACTATAGTAACCTTAGAAATTAGACTGAACAAAGCAGGTAAATTGATTTATAAAACAATGTTATTAACAGAAAAATAAAAATTAAGAGAAAAGCTTTTTCAACCTGCTTTTTGGAAAAACTAATTTTGGGTGGCGCATTGATGAAGTCAGGAACATATTTTTGCCGGCCAGATGATTGTAGATGGAGATCATTGTTTGCTCACGCGTTCCGGCAAAATATTCGTTGACCGGATTGCGTCGGTGTTGTATGTGGTTACTTAATTCTTATACTGAGTATAGCTAGGATTTAATTAGATAAACAATAAGCTTGTTTTAAATATAGACTATAGATTTGATTTAGTTATTTGGTAATTTACGGCACGTCTAAACTCCAAAGGGTTAAAAATGTTCGAGAAATGGGAATTTGTCCCACCAGTACCTATTATTTCTATAGTACCACTATTGAACATTTTACCGATTAATCCTTGCTTAACGTGTATTGCTTCTATTTTATTCAGCATTAATTCTAAGGATTGGGTTGTAATCAACCCCTCTTTGATCAACACGCGTTTATTTGTTACTGCTATTTCTGAGTTATGAATCTTTAATTTAGACATGCTTAATATAAGAAATGAAATTAATATGAAGATTATACCCAAAGAATCAACTTCTATACTGATTAAGAAAATACCAAAAATTAAACTTAACAACCCTTTTATATAAATTGTCCAATGTACATGGGTCTGATAATAAATTGATTCACCCCCCAATAAATTATTTTCTAGGTAGCCCATCTTTTAATCTTGTTTAATCTTTTTTAAAATAGAGGAATTTAATGTCAATTGGGCTATGGCAACATCATATCCAATTGATTTTTTAATTAAGTATACTTTTTTGAAAAAAATATGTTTCGTTGTTGTTGAAATAAAAGCCGCAACAGATTTATGGTAATTATTTTACCTGATATATGTGCTTACAAATCACGTTTTTTGATCAAGTAATAGCTCAGATACACAAACAACCCAGACCAACATAAGCACATTAAGACATAAGGCCATTGAATCGAATAATCTATTACTTTGCCGGGTTGTACCATATTTGAAATCTTCTGCACGGTTTCCATTCTCGAAAAAGGTTCGTGAATAAGATTACTGATGCTTTGCATCGGGAAAAAATCGAACGGATTAAAAGTATTTGGTATTTTTGATTTCCAGACATTGCGCAATATTGATTCGGCAGTTGACCAAAATATCCAAAAACCAAGTGCAAAGGCCGATTTGCGGATTAGTACGGCCGCAAACATCAAAAAACTAAAGGTGGCGATTAATTCAAGGAAATAAATAGGCAGGTAATACATTTCACGAAAAACCATGCCTGCTGTAATGTTGCCGGTAAATTTGAGTCCAAGTACCAATGCAATCATTCCAACCAAGATAGTAGAACATAAACTGAGGATGACAAAAGTGAGTACTTTGGATGTGACAAATTCTTTTTTACTAAGACCATCGATGAAATTCTGTTTGATAGTCCTGAAATCATATTCGTTTACAATGTTGGTAATGATGATGAGTGCCAGCAGAATCTTAAAATGACTTGCTATATAAGTGTTGAAATGCCATGTGTATGGAAATTTGAATGCACCCTGTGCGCCAAAACTAAATTTTAATGGACCGAGATTGAATTCAATAACAGACAGGAAAAACAAGCCAACAATAATGCAGAAGTAAAGTAGGGTATATATCCTGAAACTGCGGTTTGGCCAGAGTTTGAGTAGTTCGAGTTGGATCAGATTTTTCATGCATGCATTTTTTGTCCTGTTAATTCGATAAATTGTTCTTCCAGCGTATTTTTTCTCTTCACCAAGTGTGTGAGTGTGACACCGCTTTTGAAAAGGGTTTCGTTGAGTGAGCGGGTATCGGTTTCTGATTCAAGTATCAGTTTGATGCAATCTTTTTCCTGCTGAATTTTTGTAAAGCCCAACTCACCGAGTTTTTGAAGCAGCAATGTTCTGTTATCTGCATTTACTTCGATGTAGCCGTATGAGGCCGTCATTTCATCTACCTTGCCACTGTACAGTTTTTTACCATTCTTGATAACCACTACATGGCTGCAGACCTTTTCGACTTCATCAAGCAAATGACTGGCGAGCAATATAGTTGTACCGCCTGTGGCTATCTGTCGGATGATGTCTCTGATATCGCGAATGCCTTGCGGGTCGAGTCCGTTGGTAGGTTCGTCAAGAAGGAGTATTTCTGGGTCGTTGAGCAGGGCTGCTGCTATAGCCAGCCGTTGTTTCATGCCCAGCGAGTAAGTGCTAAATACCGAGTCTTTGCGGTCGAACAGACCCACTGTTCTGAGTTTGTGTTCGATGTTATTTGGGTTTGCATTTTTTATCTTTGCTACTATCTTCAGATTTTGTGTAGCAGTGAGGTAAGGGTAGAAATTCGGTCTTTCGATGATGGCTCCGATGCGTTTGAGATGTTCTTGCTGTGGTTCTTCACCAAACCATTTCCATGAACCTGATGTTGGGTTCACTACATTCAACACCATACCGAGGGTTGTTGATTTGCCACTGCCATTCGGTCCAAGAATTCCGTAAATGTCGCCTTTATTGACCGAAAAACTAAGACTGTCAACAGCTGTTATTTTGCCGAATACTTTGGTCAGATTGTTTATTTCGAGTACAGTTTCCAAATTTTTTTATGTGAAATTACTGTATCACAACCGAATCTGATAATTATTCTGACGAAAAGGAAAAATTTAACGACAAAAACTTTCCTGATTTTGCAAGGGCGATATTAGTGTTGAGCATCATTCGTGTATTAGCTAAGGTACTTTCCTACTATAGGCAACCGCCGTCCTGCCCCGAACGCCTTGTTGCTTACCCTGATGACCGGTGGTGCCTGAAAACGCTTAAATTCGTTGATGTTGACAAGCCTTAATATTCTGTTCACCATGGCAGGGTCGAAGCCCATTTCCATCAGTTCTGCCGGTCCTATGCGGTTTTCAATGTATTGAAATAGAACAGGGTCAAGGGTATCATATTCCGGCAGACTGTCCGAATCCTTTTGACCTGGTCTTAATTCTGCTGACGGTGGTTTGCATATAGAGTTTAGAGGAATGACTTCTCCGTCCTTGTTTACGTATGCTGCCAGCTTGTAAATTTCAGTTTTATATACATCACCCAATACTGCCAGACCACCACACATATCACCATATAGTGTTCCATACCCTACGGCGAATTCACTCTTGTTGGATGTGTTGAGTAGGATATGGCCAAATTTGTTGGACAATGCCATCAGTATCATCCCTCGTATGCGTGCCTGGATGTTTTCTTCCGTCACATCGGCCTGTTTGCCTTCGAACAATGGATTTAGCAAGCCTTCATACACATCAAATACTGACCGGATAGGCACTATGTCATGCCTGATGCCTAGATTGACGGCCAGATCTTTTGCATCGGTTACAGAATGCCCGGTTGAATACTCTGACGGCATAAGTACACCCCACACATTTTCGGCGCCAAGCGCCCTTACTGCAAGAACAGCTGTGAGTGCAGAATCGATTCCGCCCGAAAGACCAAGAATAGCTTTTTTTAACCCCAGCTTGCCGAAATAATCCCTGATACCTGTAACAATGGCATCGTGCATAAGCCTATATTTTTCCTTTTGCTGCTCGTTGTTTATTCCGCCTTTCTGTACATCCGCCAGGTTATAGGTTTTGATACATTCTTCGAAATAGGGCATTTCGTCAAAGACTTGAAGGTCAGGCGATACTACAAGCGAACCTCCGTCAAAAATGATTTCAGTCTGCGCACCTACATGATTTACATAAAACATAGGCACTCCGTATTTCGATACATTTGCCCTTACGGCCGAAATCCTCGACTCCGCATGGTCATAACTGAAAGGAGATGCAGAAAGGTTGATCATGATATCGGGTTTGTCTTTCATCATTTCATCCATCGGACATACCTTGTAGAGTGGATTGTCGTTTCCTACATTCCAAATATCTTCGCAGATGGTAAATGCTATTCGCTTTCCTTTGTACTCAACGGTCGAAAATTCATGCGCCGGCTCGAAGTATCTGTATTCGTCAAATATATCGTAGGTTGGCAATAATGCTTTGTGCGAAATGTGCTGTACCTTACCATCAAATAAAAAAAACGCACTGTTGTACAGATCTTTTCCTTCCACTACAGGATTGACACATGGCGAACCAACCGCAATGGCAATGCCCTGTGCAGCAGCAGCAAGCGCATGGACAGAATCCATACACCTGGCAATAAAATCCCGGAATTCGAGAAAGTCGCGTGGTGGGTATCCGCAAGTGGCGAGCTCTCCGAAACAGATGATGTCGCTGCCTTCTTCTTTAGCGAGCGTTACTGCGTCCAGCATTTTACGAAGGTTGCTTTCAAAATTGCCAATGTGGTAGTTGAGCTGTGCTAATGTTATTTTCATCAATACCTTATTTTGAACAGCAAAAGTAGCCCAAATTAATGGTTAGATGAAGCAGCTGCTTTTAAAATAAGGCAAAAATATTATTTAATAATTGAGTAGCAAGATCAGACGTGTCGTTCGGCATGGTACGAACTCCTTACCATAGGGCCACTCTCTACATATTTGAATCCTTTACTAAGTCCTACTTCCTTATACATGGCAAATTTGTCGGGATGAACATATTCTGCTACCGCAATGTGCATCTGAGTTGGTTGCAGGTATTGTCCGAGTGTTAGTACATCACAGCCGTTCTCTACCAGATCGTCCATAGAGCGAAACACTTGTTCTTCGGTTTCGCCAAGGCCGAGCATGATGCCGGTTTTTGTGCGTTTGCCGTATTCTTTAGTTCTCTTTATTTGTTCGAGGCTCCGGCTGTATTTAGCTTGTGGCCTTACTTGGCGGTAAAGTTCTTCTACGGTTTCCATATTGTGTGACACTACTTCCTGGCCGGCACTTATCATGGTTATCAGTGCGTCCCAGTCGGCTTTTACATCCGGTATAAGTGTTTCAATGGTAGTAAGCGGATTGAATTCTTTTACCAGTTGCACAGTTTTGTGCCAAATGTCGGCTCCTTTGTCTTTGAGTTCGTCGCGGTTAACAGATGTGATGACTGCATGCTTTACCTGCATCAGCCGGATGGCTTCTGCTACGCGTCTAGGTTCGTCTTCATCATACTCGGTGGGGCGGCCGGTTTTTACGGCGCAAAAAGAGCAAGAACGTGTACAAACATTGCCCAATATCATAAATGTAGCGGTACCCATGCCCCAACATTCTCCCATATTCGGGCAATTGCCACTCTGGCAGATGGTGTGCAGCTTGTTTTCGTTAACTATATTCCGGACATTTCTGTATGATTCGCCTACAGGGAGCTTTACTTTTAACCATTCCGGTTTTCTGGGTCTTGAAGGTGTTTGCAGGTCAGCAACATTGGGTTCGGTCATATTATTTTCTCTTTCCTATTTCTACGCTAAGATACAAATTTATGAAAATTATTTGTTTAGGCTGATCAATCATCAGGTTAACAGTAGTAGGGAAGGCATCCGCCTGTATTCCTGCTTCCACGCCTGTAAAATATCCTTCAAGTGTATCCCATTCAAACAACATACCGGCCCTCCCATAGACACCCGGCACAGGTCGTACTTCATCCCAATGTTCGAAAAAACTCGGCCCACCAAAAATACGGCTAAGGTCAGTAAATACTTCCTTGTTCTCTTCGCTGTATTTTTCTTTTGATAAATAGGCACTCGAACCATTGTCTTTGTAGCGTATAAGCTCCAAGTAATATGGTTTTTTAAGACCGAGTATGCCTCCAAACTCATAGGTAGAGCCGATGGAAATACCACGGTGCCTTTGTTTGTCTGAATAATAATATTTCTGCCCAAAACCTACTCTTGCTACATAGAGCGAATTTTGCTTGCCAAACACAAACGAACGTGCCGACTGACTTGTGAACGGATTGCTGTAATCGAATCGCTGACTCAGTTCGTGATTGTTTTTAAGATACCCTATTTCATAATGGGTAAAATTGGTCTTGTAGTATGTGCGGATTTTGCCCGAATACCAGCCAATGTTAAATCCGTTGGTCTGTAACCGCGCTTTAAAAGCTTTTTCCTTATTATATAGAATTCCTTTAGACTCTACACCTGTATCATAACCACTAAATGACTGAGCACCAACAAACGAAGATGCCAGCAGAATTAATAGGATAATATTTAGCCGGATATACGCCAAAGTTTATAATTTCGTTTAGAATTAAAAAATTAATTTAAAGATATAAAATTATTTTGGCTTTTCAAAAAATGTAGTTTTTTTTTGAAAAAAGTTTTATCGAATGATCATCATCTACACAAAACGCTGTTCTGCACGCTTGTTGTACACAGCAAGACATATTTTTGAACACGTGCTTGGTGTAGAGTATCGTGTGAGCGAAAATCTGAATGGGAAGAATGACGGAGATATTGTGCTGACCTATGGTTTTACAGCATCCGCAGGCGAGTTGAGTATGTATGCTTCCGACATTCTTTTTGAAGATACAGGGCCTCATATTGATACCTACCATAAGATTATTGAAAAACCATGGCCGTATTTCAAGGCGCCTTTTGGTAGCTTTGATTTTTGTGAGGATGTTTTTGCGCTGTGTTTTTTTTCCATTAGCCGATACGAAGAATATGTTCTGCCGATAAAGGATAAATATGGTCGTTTCAGAGCTTGTGACAGTGTTTTTTCAAGAGATAAAGTGCTCCAGACACCACATGTCGATACAATGATATTTGAATTTGCCAGAAAGATACAATCAGTTTTTCATCAATTTCAATTTTCAAATAAAAAGACAAAAAAACTCCTGACCATTGATGTAGATCATGCCTGGAAGTACAGAAATAAAGGTTTTATCCGCCACCTGGCAGCGTTTGGTAAAAATGTACTCCAACTTAGATTAGATCTGGTGGCCGAAAGGATGAAGGTACTGACCGGAATATTACCTGATCCATATTTTAGCTTTGATCAATTGGACAAATTATCGACTTTGGTCGAAATGCGTTATTTTATCCTGCTTGGTGATTACAACAAAATTGACATTAATATTCACCACAAATCAATGGAGTTCAGGCAATTACTTAGTTCATTATCTGACCGGTATCCGGTAGGAATCCACCCTTCATCAAAATCATCGAACAATACATTGCAGCTTATAAAAGAGCGGAAAAGGCTTGAAGAGATTACAAAAAAACCGATCTACGATTCGAGACAGCATTTTTTATTGTTGACAATGCCGGGTACGTATCATGCATTACTTGAGGCGGGCATCACAGATGACTATACAATGGGCTTTGCAGACAATATTGGTTTTCGGGCAGGTACGGCCTTTCCGTTTTATTGGTTTGACCTAAGCACGGATACAGAAACCCTGTTGTTGGTTCATCCTTTTGTGGCAATGGATGTTACCATACGCGATTATTTGAATCTTAAACCTTCAGAAGCATTTGGTAAAATGAAATCGATGTTGGACGGAGTAAAACAAAATGGCGGCACATTCACATTGCTCTGGCACAACAGCTCATTTACGGATGCCGAAGGGTGGTCTGAATGGAAAAGCGGATTAGTTGAATTTTTTGAGGGCAATCAGGAATGATATTTGCCGGAATTTCAGTATATTTGAAAAAACTATTTTTACTATGATAAATGTGCTTGCACAAACGAATTCTGTGGCCAATAATTTTCTGGCTGAAATCAGGGATATCGAAGTACAAAGAGATGCGCTCCGCTTCAGAAGAAACATGGAGCGGCTCGGTGAAATATTCGCCTACGAAATAAGTAAAACGCTTGACTTTTACGAACAGGAGGTGACAACACCGCTTGGTACAGCGATGGTAAGAAAGACAGAGCGAAAAGTAGTACTTGCAACCATACTCCGTGCAGGACTACCGATGCACCAGGGTATGCTCAATTATTTTGACTATGCCGGCAATGCTTTTATATCAGCTTACCGCAAGCACCATAAGGACGGTTCATTCGAGATAAGTCTCCAATATGTCACGTGTCCTGATCTGAATGATGCGGTACTCATTATAGCTGACCCAATGCTCGCCACCGGTCAGTCTATAGCACGGACACTTCAGGAGCTTACCAGATATGGCCACCCAAAGTCTGTACACATCGTGTCTGCCATTGCAGCCAGGGAAGGAGTTGACCACGTGCGCCGTCATCTGCCCAATGCTACACTTTGGCTCGGCGATGTTGATGAAGAACTAACAGCTAAGTCTTACATCGTCCCAGGTCTGGGCGATGCAGGTGATCTTAGCTTTGGTGATAAAATTCAAAATTGATAAAACGAGAAGGATTCTATTATTCAGCTTTATTAGCAACAATAGCATACACCATAGGCAGTTTGCCTTCAAGACCTTCTACTCTGTATTCGTCTTCACCTTGTTTTACAAGTTTACTGAAGCAGGCATAGGGTGAATAGTCGTATTCTTCAAATCTTGATATTGTTAGTCCGGCATCTATCAGGTTTTGGAGTACTTCGCTTATCGGGTGGTTCCAGCTGATGCTTTTATTTGAGATTTGTGCATTTTTTTCAGCATACGTCCCTTCTTCTGTTTCTACAATTTCTTCCTTATTGAAATAGAAATATTTCACGAAATCAAATTCTTCATCAAGCGTAAAGACAAATGGATGAAATTCAACGAAGATCAACTTTCCGCCAGGTTTGAGCATTTTGTAAATCACAGAAGCCCATTTTTGCAGATCGGGTAGCCAGCCGATGGTGCCATAGCTTGTAAACACGATATCGAACTGTTGGTCAATAAATGCAGGAGTATGATATACATCACAACATACAAAGGATGTACCCAAGCTTAGTGACTTTGTCGTTTCATTTGCTATTTCGATAGCTTTTTCAGAGAAATCGATACCGGTAGCATGCCCACCCATCCTGGAAAGAGACATAGTATCCTGTCCGAAATGACACTGAAGATGAAGTATTTTTTTTCCTGTGATGTCGCCAAGCAGATCGAGTTCTGGACGTTTCAGACTCGATTTCCCGGCAAGAAAACTTTGTTGGTCATAAAATTCTGAATCAACATGTATGCCCACCTTGTCGTTCCAGAGTTTGCGGTTTATTTCTATATAATCTTCTGTCATTTTTTACTTATGATATTTATATCACCTTTAAATACTTTGGTCGTTCCGTTTTCATATTCGACAACAAAATAATACACAAAAACTGCCGGATCGAGTGGTTTTCGTCTGAAAGTTCCGTTCCAACCGTAGTCTGGGTCATTAGGTGGAAAATTCTCCTGCTGCATGATAGATTCGCCCCATCGGTCGTAGATATGCAATGTTTTAATCAGCTTTACCGTATTGTCTGCAAATATTACCCATTTGTCGTTGATACCATCGGCATCCGGGCTGAAGCTGTTTGGAACATATACGGTTGTTTTTATATGTACATAAATAGTTAGTTCATCTTCAGCAAGACAGCCATTTTCATCATAAGCACTTGCTTTGTAGGTAGTGGTGTTGACAGGGCCCGCAACAGGATTGATGCACGGATCGGGACAGTTCAGACTTTGTTCGTTGGTCCAGCTTATGTTGTTGATAGCAAAGTCCGTTATCGGATGAATGGTGTAGGTGTCACCAAGGTTGATGGTAACATCTTGCCCAAGGTCAAGGTGCAATACAGGTAATGGAGCAAGCGTCACTGTTGTCTGAAATTCGCAGCCTTTGGCATCTGTAACCAATAACTGATAATTGCCCGGGGCCAAACCGTTGATGGTGTGAGTGGTCTGTGTGATTTGACCTGCACTATTGTTATTAAGATTGATATTTGCAGGTAGAGCAATGCCCGTATCGAATACAAGTGCAATACTACCTCCGGCAGGGCTTTTACAAGTAGGGTCAACAGGCGTGACCAATGCATTTAATGGTTTGTTGTTTATAAGTAAATCAGCGACACCGCTGCAAGCTTCATTGTCCGTTACAGTCACAGAGTATGTACCCGATTCATTGCCCGATATAGTACTACCTGTTTGGGTGCCACCGGGTGTATTCCATGAATAGGTATAAGGCGGATTGCCTCCGGTGACGTTGGCATTAACATTAAACTGAGCGACACCACACAATTTTTGAGGATCTGTAGAAAGGCTTACCAGCAAGCCCGGTTGTTCATTGGCAGGGAAAGTATAATCTGCTGTGCAACTGTGGGCGTCAGTGACGAGTAGTGTATATACACCGGCAGTATTTATCTGAATATTTGTAGCTGTAGTATTGGTAGCCGGACCACTCCATAGAAAAGTGTAAGGAGCAGCACCACCTGATGGATTCGCGGTCACCGTTGCTGAACTATTTTTACAAAATACTACCGGGTCAGGAATGATTTCAGCTATAGGCGCAGGATATTCTGTGACATTTACACTTTGGCTGGCAGTACAGTTGTTGGCATTTGTTACTGAGATAGTATAATTACCGGCTATATTTGCAGTAATGGTTTTGGTGTTAAAATTACCTGAAGGTGTGGTCCAGGTATAAATGTATGGTGGTGTATTGTCATTGACAGTAACATCAAGTGCAACATTGTTACCCGGACAGAATCCCGGTGCGGAAGGAAGTGTCAGTATCGGTTCTGAGAATTGGTCAACAACCACTTCGCCGAGACCCGAGCATCCATTACTGTCTGTTACCGTTACCTTGTAGTTGCCGGGTGTACCGGTAGTAATAACCGGATTGGCAGATGTACCCAATGGTGAACTCCATTGGTAGGAGAACGGAGCCTGACCACCAATGGTATTCGTACTTATGTCAACCGTTTTGCCTGGACAGAAACCCGGAAGTACCGGATTAAATGTAACAATAAGGCTGTTCGACTGAACTACCGGAATAGTAAAGCTACCCGAACAACCCTTGCTGTCAGTAATAGTTACAGTATAATTGCCGGCTATATTTGCATTAAATGTCATGCCTGTTCCATTACCTGCAGGTGAAGACCAGCTGTATGTAAATGGTGCGATGCCGTTTGAAGAAGATGCTGTAAGCAAAACAGATCCGTTATTACAAAAACTCGCCGGTTTAGGATTAATGTCAACTGTCAGGCCACTCACTTCATCAACTTGAACAGATGCCGTACCTGAACAAGCACCCTGTTCTGTCACAGTAACAGTATATATTCCAGCAACATTTGCTATCAGTGGATTGCCATTGGCCGTGCCTGAAGGTGTAGTCCAGTTGTAAACGAGGTTGTTGCCAGTAGCGTTTACTGTCAATTCTACACTACTCCCTGAGCAGAAACCTGGATTAGCAGGAGATATGGTCACGGTCTTTGCCGGATTTTCAGACACATTTACAGTTGCTGTACCACTGCAACCACCTGTGTCAGTAACAGTTACAGTATAATTGCCGGCAGTCTTAACGGTCAGAGGCGAGCCCGACTTAGATCCACCAGGTGTAGTCCAACTATAAGAAGCAATATTTCCGGGTGCATTTACTGTCAGATCAACCGTTTCGCCAGGGCAAAAAGTTGGTGCAGCAGGCAGAATGCTAACGGCCAAATTTGGGTTTTCGACCACGGTTGTTTGTGCTGTACCACTGCATCCGCCGCTATCGGTTACCGTTACATTATATGTGCCAACGACAGTTGCAGTTACGGTCGCCCCTGTTTTATTGCCGCCAGGAGTTGTCCAAGCATAGGTAAATGTGCCATTTCCTCCACCCGGTACTGCTGTCAGATCAATTTTTCCGCCCGGACAGATACTTGGGTTAGGAGGGGTGATGTTAACCGGAAATCCCGGAGATTCGGTAACATTTACTGTAGCTGTTCCTGTGCAACCCTTGCTGTCAGAAACTGTGACGGTGTAGTTTCCTGCAATATTCGCCTGAATGTCCTGCCCTGATTTAGTACCACCCGGTGTTGTCCACGAAAAGCTGTATGGAGTTGTGCCTCCGCTAGGTGTTGCAGTCAGATTGACAAAACTGCCAGGGCAAAAACTTGGTGTTGCAGGAAGAATATTTACTGACAGGTTGGCATTTTCCGTTACATTGACCACCGCAGTACCTGTACAGCCTTCTCCATCCGTAACGGTCACGGAATAAGCTCCGGCTAATGTTGCAGTGACCACCTGACCGGTTTTATTGCCTGAAGGAGTTGACCAGTTATACAAATAACCGGATCCTGATCCTCCTGTAGCGTTTGCGGTAAGATCTACACTACCACCTGCACAAAAAGAAGCAGGATTAGGGTTGATGCTCACATTCAGTATCGGGTTTATGATTATGGTGTGCACTGCTGTTCCGGTACAAGCTGCATTGTCTGTTATTGTAACGGTATAGTTGCCTGCCTGACTGACAGTAATACTTGAACCCGATGCAGGTCCACCCGGCGTTGTCCATTGATAACTGGTGAATGTCCCTGTGCCGCCTGTCGCGTTGGCTGTAAGAGTGGCAGAAGCTCCATTGCACAATACATCAGGATTTTGTATAAATGTAATGTCTATCGGGTCATAGTTTTCAACTTCAATGTTAGCAAATCCTTTACAACCTTTGGCGTCCGTGACGGTCACATTATAAGTGCCTATACCTACCGTGATGGCAGCTGAAGACATGCCGTTGCTCCAGGAGTAATTATATGCCGGTGAACCACCTGTTGCATTGGCAGTAATGGTCTTTGTTTGACCTTCACAAACTTTGGCAGGCATAGGGGTGATGTCAACATCAGGGGAAGGATTCTGTATGACATTGATGCTTGCTGATTTGGTGCATCCTTCACCGTCTGTAACAACAAGCGTATAAGTGCCGGGCACCGAAGCAGAAATAGTCTGGCCATTTACCATACCACCTCCTGGTTCGGTCCATTCAAAATCAAAATTTCCTGAGCCACCGGTTGCATTTCCTGTAAGGGTAACGGATTCGCCTTCACAAAATGCAGGATTAGCTGGTGTGATGCTTACGGTAATATCCGGATTAACAGTAACCTGTACTGAAGCCACATCTGTACAACCTGCCGCATTTGTAACGGTAACAGTGTATGTCCCCGATTTGAGGTTATTGAGTCCTGTGATGACAGGATTCTGTTGTATAGAGTTGAAGCCTCCTGGTCCTGACCATTTATAAGTGTCGCCTCCGTTTGCTTCAAGATTGACTGATCCGCCCCAACAAGTTGGACTGGAAGCCATGGCTTCTGCCTCCGGACAGACGACATTAAACGCAAAAGTACCGGTATAAACATCCGGGCACAATGGATCGGCAGGAGGATTCAGGATTCCTTTAATATAGTACGGACCCATATTGCACATTGCTTCGGTTGTGGCGAGTGTCACATCGGCTATGGTACTTGTTGACATAACAGGTGGTGCTATCACATCCGGAGCGGTGCAACCATCATTGCCAAGTGTGCCATCTGCCAGCACATAGTCACCGTCCTGAGCAGGTGCCAGGTCTTCACAAGTATATGTAAGTGAATTGGTACAACTGCAACCTGCAATAGAGATGGTGGTGGTTCTCGAACCGGAACTTGAACCATTAGAAAATGCTCCAACTGTACGGTTACATGCATTTTGAACCACGTATAACTTTTGACCTGTTGCACATAAGGCTGAAAAGTCATAATTAGAAAATTCGTCACCACTTGTAAATACAACCACCAAACCGTTTGGGGGTACGCTTTCGCCCGGTCCGACAGGGATTACATTGGCCGCAGTACAGTTGGCGGATGCCAGTATCATGGCAATCAGTGATGCATTAGGAGCCTTCCAGCCGCATGGTGATGCCCCTATGTTGATGTCATTATTATTATTACCCATTTGGTTGTTTTGCATAGCGAAATCAATCTGTAGGTTGTTGAGGTTAAACCCACTTCCGGATGATAATAACATGAATTCGTTCGGTCCCTCCGGCCCGCAAGCGTCTATCATCATGGCTAGTATGGTAGGACATACAGCACAGAATGGAGGGAAAGTAGTCGTAATCTTTCCACAGGCAATAAATGTGCCTTCGTTCTGGTAAGGGTCAAAATTTTGATCGTCGCTGTAATACCAGTCAACGCAGCCATTATTTATTAGGTTGGCTCCTTCCGCTTTTAATGTGAGCACTGCTCCCGGGCATACATCGCACGGTGTACTTCCATTCGTACAAGGCCCATTGATGCTGCTTGCGGTTATTTCAGCACATTGTGATGTTAGTTGTGTAATAAAAAATATGTTCAGGATAGTAAAAATACATACTTTGTGGTACAAAAACCTCATTCTCATAGATAGTTATGTTTGCAGTCATAAAGGTACTACAATAGCCAAATTCGTTGTATGAATTGGTCAGTTAAATTGTTATTACAATTTGTTTCTCTATTTACCTTTAAATTTATTAAAACAAAGCCTAATTTTGCAGCCATTATTCTTACAAACAATATTGCATGGGTCATAACGAACTTACTGAACAGGAAATACTAAGACGTGAATCACTTGATAAAATCCGTGAACTGGGTATTGACCCTTATCCGGCAGCATTATATCCGGTGACACATTTGTCTTCTGAAATAAAAGAAAATTACAAAGAAGAAATTCTGGAAGATGGTACCAAGAACCGCCTCAACTTCCAGGATGTCTGTCTGGCCGGGCGCCTGATGAATATGCGCGAAGCCGGTAAGGCCATGTTTATGAATATTCAGGATGCTGATGGCCGTATTCAGCTCTACCTTCGCCGCGAGGAATTGTCTGAAAATGATGATTATACTTTTTTCGATCAGCTTATTAAAAAATTGCTTGACATTGGTGATTATATTGGTGTCAAAGGATTTGCATTCAAAACAAAAACAGGTGAAACTACCATTCACGTCACTTCTTTTACATTGCTTTCAAAATCCCTCAAACCGCTTCCGGTAGTCAAAACCGATGCTGAAGGGAATGTCTTTGACGCGGTAAGTGACCCGGAGTTTCGTTACAGACAGCGTTATGTTGATCTGACGGTCAATCAGGGTGTGAAGGAGGTATTCCTTAAAAGGACAAAAATGGTGAATGCCATCAGAGAATATTTGAACGAACACGGTGGCATCGAAGTAGATACTCCTGTGTTGCAGAACATTCCGGGTGGGGCAGCTGCCAGGCCATTTATTACTCACCACAATGCGCTTGATGTTCCGTTTTATCTTCGTATCGCTAATGAACTTTATCTGAAAAGGCTGATAGTAGGCGGATTTGATTTTGTGTATGAATTTTCGAGAAATTTCAGGAATGAAGGTATGGATAGAACACACAATCCGGAGTTTACGGTTCTCGAATTCTACGTTGCCTACAAAGATTATTTCTGGATGATGGATTTTACAGAAAAGCTACTCGAAAAAGTTGCTCTGGCATCCAATGGTACAACAGATTTGCCGGTAGGCAACAATATCATCAGTTTCAAAGCACCGTACAAACGAATAGCACTTTATGACGCCATCAAGGAATATACCGGGTTTGACGTTAACGGAATGGATGAAACTGCCCTGAGAGATGTTTGCAAAAAACTGAACATTCCTACAGATGAATCCATGGGCGTGGGTAAACTTATTGATGAAATATTCAGCGAAAAATGTGAAAAGAACTTCATTCAGCCTACATTTATCATCGATTATCCGGAAGAAATGAGCCCACTTACTAAAAAGCACCGAAGCAAACCAGGCTTGGTGGAGCGTTTCGAACTGATGGTGAATGGAAAAGAAGTAGCCAATGCCTATAGCGAGTTGAACGATCCGATAGACCAGAGAATGAGGTTCGAAGAACAGGCACAGTTGATGGAACGCGGTGATGATGAAGCCATGTTTATCGATCATGATTTCCTACGGGCTCTTGAGTACGGAATGCCGCCAACCTCCGGTATCGGTATCGGTATCGACCGTCTCGCCATGCTTTTGACTAACCAGCAATCTATACAGGAAGTGTTATTCTTTCCGCAAATGAAACCAAAACAAGAAAATTAATATAAATAATATAATAATCATGGAACTTAAAGGTAGAATCATTCACATATTACCAATACAGACTGGAGAAGGGAAGAACGGTCCCTGGCAAAAACAGGATTATGTACTCGAAACCCTTGATACCTATCCTAAGAAAGTTTGCTTCAACCTATGGGGTGATAAAGTAAATCAGTTTGCTATCAAGCAGGACGAGATGCTGACAGTACATTTCGATGTAGAAAGCAGAGAGTTTAACGGCAAATGGTACACCGATGTAAAAGCATGGCGCATAGACAGAAACATTGACTCTGCTGATGCACCTGGTCAGGCACAGGCCGCAGATATGCCACCACCGGCTGATTTTGGCTCTGGAGAAGATGACGACCTTCCTTTCTGAAAATTTTTTGAAGAAAAATTGCCCAAACAACATAAGCTCAAGCTTTTTTCTTAACTTTCAAGCGCAATGGAAAATTCGCTGAAAGCACTGAATGAAAAACTCACGGGAGAATTGCACTGGTCTGCAAAACTCAGGGCGCTGTATGCTACAGACGGCTCTATCTACAGGCAACTGCCGCTTGCCGTAGCTATACCACAGACACAAGAAGATATCGGGCTACTCATCAATTTAGCCCGGACGCACAATATTGGCCTTATTCCAAGAACTGCCGGCACATCGCTGGCAGGACAGTGTGTTGGTGAAGGCATCGTGGTGGACACTTCAAAATATTTCAACAAAATCATTGAAATTAATGAAACTGAGCGCTGGGCAAGAGTACAACCGGGCGTCATACGGGATGAGCTCAACCATGTACTAAAACTGGCAGGGCTGATGTTTGGTCCTAATACTTCAACTTCCAACCGTGCAATGATAGGTGGCATGGCCGGCAATAACAGTTGTGGCTCTACTTCAGTTGCATTCGGTACGACACGTGACCACGTCCTGGAAATGAAAGGTTTCCTGAGCGATGGATCAGCATTCCACGCAAAGCCGTTGTCCGCTGAAGAATTTTACCAAAAAACACATCAAGACAATCTTGAAGGAAAAATATACCGGCATCTTGCAGAAAAATTATCCGATAATCAAGTTCGCGAAGAAGTTTTCAGAGAATTTCCGAAGGAATCCATCAATAGGCGAAATACAGGATATGCAGTAGATGTCTTGCTCAGAAGTGAGGTTTTTACACAAGGAGGGGAAGCTTTTAATCTGTCAAAAATTCTCTGCGGATCGGAAGGAACGCTTGCCTTTACTACCGAACTTAAAGTAAACCTTGTACTGGTGCCACCGCCTTGCGATGCGCTGGTTTGTGCACATTTCGATTCCATACACAAAGCAATGGATGCCACAGTCGAGGTAATGAAGTTGAAGCCGTTCGCCTGTGAACTTATGGATGACAACATTCTGAAATGTACCTATGGTACACCTTCGTTTACACCACTCCGCTCATTTGTTGTAGGTGAGCCGGCTGCTATACTAATCATAGAACAGCGGGCAGAAACAACCGAAAAGGCCGAACTACTTGCCAGAGAAATAGTAAGTGTACTCGAAAAAAATAATCTGAGCTATGCCAACATCATACTGCATGGCAAGGAAGCAGCCAAAGCATGGGCTCTGAGAGCAGCCGGGCTTGGGCTACTTGCCAACCTCGAAGGTGACGAAGCCATTAACTGTATAGAAGACACAGCCGTTGATGTTGAAGATCTGCCGGCATATATTCGAGAATTTGAACAAATGATGCATGGTTACGGACAAGATCCGGTGTACTATGCACATGCAGGTGATGGCGAGTTGCATCTGAAACCCAAAATAAACCTTGCTACAAAATCCGGAATCGATTTGTTTAAGAAAATAACGCGTTCGTCTGCTGAACTTGTCAAGAAATTCAAAGGATCACTCAGTGGTGAACATGGCGACGGACGAGTGCGTGCAGAATATATCCCACTGATGATTGGTCAGAAAAATTATCAGCTTATAAGGGAAATAAAGCACACTTGGGATCCGCAAAATATTTTTAACCCGGGGAAAATCGTAGATGCATTCCCTATTGATACAGATCTGAGGCATCAGGTAAAACACCATTCTACTACACTCAAAACAGCTTTTGATTTTGGTAATGAAAATGGTTTTTTCAATACAGCTGAAAAATGTACCGGGTCCGGTGACTGCCGTAAGCTGCCTTTTGCCGGAGGAACCATGTGCCCGAGTTATCAGGCAACACTCGATGAACAGCATTCGACCAGAGGGAGGGCCAATGCCCTGCGGGAATTTATATCGCAACGCCCCGATGGAAAAGGTATAGAACATCCTGAACTTGCCGAAGTAATGGATCTGTGCATACAATGCAAAGGCTGTACAACAGAATGCCCGTCGAATGTAGATATGTCGCGCCTGAAATCGGAATATCAGTATCAGGTGCAAAAACTTAATGGCCCATCATTCAGAAGCAGAATATTCGCCAATAATGATATAATAAACGCCCGACTGAGACCAATGGCGGGTATTACCAATTTTATCCTGAATAAAAGTCCACTTTCAAATATCATTAAGCGAATGTTGGGTATTGCACCACAAAGAACTTTTCCTCTAGTATATAAAAAGGGGTTGCGTCAGTGGTTTAAAGATTACAAACAAGAAATAAATGGTGAGCCAAAAGGGAAAGTGATTTTTTTCTGCGATGAATTTACCGATTTGTATGATGCTTACATTGGCCGTAAGGCTGTAAAATTGCTTAATCGCCTCGGAGTATTTGTTATCATGTTGCCGAACAAACCTAGCGGAAGAAGTCAAGTGTCAAAGGGTTTCCTCAACGAGGCAAGAAAGCTGGCTGACTTCAATGTGCAGCTTTTGTCAGAGGACAGATTGAAGGACATTCCCATAACAGGTATAGAACCCGGTGCCATGCTGATATTTCGCGACGAATATCCTGACTTGGTAAGTACACAAAACAAGAAAAAAGCCACCGAACTTGCGAAAAGGGTTTTTCTCATTGAAGAATATCTGTATGATTTGTTGTGCAATGGGAATGTTGATACTTCGGGCTGGAAGGCATTCTCTTCAAAAATAATGTATCACGCACATTGTCATCAAAAATCATTGAGTGATGCCGGTAAGGCAGCATGGCTGCTGAGTGCAGCACCCGGGGCGCAAGTAGAGATTATACCGAGCGGTTGTTGTGGTATGGCCGGCAGTTTTGGTTACGAAAAAGAACATTACCAGATAAGCATGAAGATAGGCAGCCTTGTATTATTTCCTGCCATTAACAAACAGACAGATGATGTAGTAATTGCAGCATCAGGTGATAGCTGCCGCCACCAGATAAAGGATGGAACCGGACGACAAGCAGTACATCCGGTCGAAATCCTTTATGAGTATGCAGGTGGGTAATGTTGCTTTATAGTTAAAATGTGACGTTTATTTCAAGACTTTCCTTACCCCGTTTGATTCTAACTTTTGCAGTATCACCGGCTTTGTATGAAGCCAGTTGGTTCATATAGTCATAGACATCCTTTATTTGTTTGCCGTCCATTGCTTCGATGATGTCACCTGCTGCCATGCCTGCTTTTTGGGCTGGTTTGCCATCTACGACTGCATCTATCCGAAGCCCGGCAACATCAGCGGTATAGTCGGGCATTATACCAAGAGAAACCTTGTACTTCGATCTGGTTTCTTGCTGTTTTTGTTTGGTAGGCGTAAACGGGAGTTTGCCTTTACCGTCAAGTTTTAGGATAGTGGATGCAATGAATTTTAAAATATCAACCTCGCCGTCAAAATTAATTTTTTCTATATCATCGCTTGCCTTGTGATAATCGCTGTGCTGCCCGGTGAAGAAACTGAGTACCGGTATGTCTTTCAAGTAAAACGAAGTATGGTCGGTAGGCCCTACACCTGATGAATCGATTACGTATTTAAACCGACCGTCTGTAGTGTCAATCAATCCCGTAAAATGCGGACTCGTACCTATTCCATATACAAGTAACTTCCGGGTATCCGGATTGAGTCTTCCGATCATATCCATATTGACCATAAAATTAATTTTGCCAATATCGACCGTAGGAGTATTGGTGAAATGTTTGGAGCCCACAAGACCGTCTTCCTCAGCTGAAAAACAGATGAACAAAAAATTGTTTTGCTCCTGTATGCCGTTTTCGGTAAAAAACTTTGCGAGTTCGATAACACCGGCAGTACCTGATGCATTGTCGTCTGCACCATTGTGTATTTCGTCGCCTTTATCCAAAGCCGAACCATGGTGTCCCTTGCCGAGGTGGTCGAAATGGCCGCCTACGACGATGGTGTAAGGCGCTCCGTTATCAAGAAAACCTAACACATTGCTGCCTTTTTTCTGTACAGCATTGGTACCGGTCGTGTCATGTGGATTAGTATGGTATTTGTAGTCAAATTGTTGTCGGTAGCCGTCGGTGCCGGCTGGTTTTAGTGCCAGTTTGGAGAAATAAGATGCAATATAGTCAATAGCCAGCTGTTCGCCTTTAGTGCCCGGTGCGCGCCCTTCGAGTTCGTCTGAGGCAAGGTACTCAATGTGCTTGCGGATATTCGATTTGCTGATATTCTGCGCTATGACATTTCCACTTAGCCCTAGGATTAAACACAGTGGCACGATGATGTTAGATAGTAAGTTTTTCATTAGTCAACCCAGTCTGCGATGAATAAATTGGTGTCATGTCCGCCCCCGTTATTACGGTTAGATGAGAATACGAGTTTTTTGCCGTCCGGTGAAAACATCGGGAACGAATTGAAGACGCTCTCTGTGGTTATTTGTTCAAGACCTGTACCATCTTCGTTGATCATATAGATCTGGAAGTCATAACCTTTTTTGGAGGCATGGTTACTCGAAAACAATATCTTCTTGCCACCCGGGTGATAAAAGGGCGCCCAGTTAGCTTTACCCAAATGAGTGATTTGTCTCAAATCAGAGCCGTCCACATTACAAGTATAAATTTCCATATTGGTCGGTGCTACTAAACCTTGTGCAAGGTAATCTTTGTATTCCTTGATTTCTTCCGGAGTTTTTGGCCTAGAAGACCTGAAAACTAACTTGGTACCATCCGGTGAGAAGAAAGCTCCTCCATCATAACCGAGTTCGTGTGTTATTTGTTTTTGGTTTGAACCGTCGATGTCCATTGTCCAAAGTTCGAGATCACCGCTGCGTGTGCTGGTGAACACGATTTTATCACCTTTTGGAGAGACTGTTGCTTCGGCATCATATTTGGGTGAATGGGTAAGTTGTTTGACGATATTCCCCTTGATGTCGGCTACAAAAATGTCGTAGCTGTCAAATATTCCCCAGAGATATTTCCCGCCTTTAGGTGGGTCGGCAGGGCATTTGTCGCCACCGAGATGCGTAGAGGCATACAAGATGTGTTTATTGTCGGGCATGTAATACGAGCAGGTAGTACGGCCTTTACCGGTACTAATCATCTGTGGCTTGAGCTTGATGTTCTTTTTAGCTTTTTTGATGTTGAGGCTAAATATCTGATCGCATTCCAGTCCCCAGGCTTTGTTGTTGCTTTGGAAAGCGAGAGATTTTCCGTCAAAGCTCCAGTAGGCTTCGGCATTGTCACCTCCGTTGGTGAGTTGTGTGATGTTGCGCAGGTGTTTACTTTCAGATGTTTGTGCAATGAGTGTCCGGCACAAAACGAACATAAGGATAGTAAGATAAGGTTTCACGTTGTACTTAGTTTGATTGCCGCAAAAATATTTCACAGATAAATAAAACTCGTCACATTTTTGTCAAACTTGCGATAGGGAAGTGGTATGACACATTTCTGCTTGGCATTTGTACAAATTATGCCCCAGCTAATATGTCTTCTTCATTTTTTTGAGTGGAAATTGGCTACACGAGTACAAAATGTTAATTGCTTTCATCCAATTATCCGGTTCCCTCCGTATTGGAAAATTTTCTTCCTAAATATTCGCTTCTTTCAAGCGTGAAAAAGTTTTTTATATCTGATAAGATTTGTCTTGGGCGGCAAAGATAATTTTTCAACAGTAAAAATCTTATTTTTTAGCTTTGTTGTATCACCTTGGCTTTTTCCCACATTTCTCTTCTGTAGGCATACACGAGTTCGTCCTGGTATTCACCGTTTTTGAATATCGTTTTTTCAAACCTGGCTTCCAGTCTGAAATTGTTTTTTTCAAGTACTTTTTGTGATGCTATATTATTACCAAATGGCCTTGCAAATAATCTTTCTATGTCAAACTCTGTAAAGGCAATATCCATGATCTGCACGATTGCTTTACTTATTATACCATTTCCCCAGAATGGCTCAGCCAACCAGTAGCCGAGTTCGGCATTTTTCTGAAAAATATCTTGTTGAGGATGTATGCCGATACCTCCTGCCGCTTCATGGTTAATTTCAATGGCAAATACGTGTATCGGCTTTGCAGCTGACGCAAAGGATATGAATGTCCGGCCATCTGCTTCGGTATAGGGAAACGGGAATCTGTCAGTCAGGTACTTCGATATATTGCTGTTGTTGGCATATTTGACCAGACTATTCAGATCCGCCATTTCCCATGGCCTTAATTTGAAATCCATACTACCGAATCATTTCTGTAACGAATTTTGTATTCCGGTTTTGCTCGTTTTATTTCACTTCTGACAAAAGTTCCTTCACTGCAGCCTCGAGTTGTTGGTCTCTGCCCTTGCTTACAGCAGCCGGTTCGTTAGCTACCTTTATGTCCGGCACGAGTTCGGTATTTTCGAGAAATTTGCCATCATTGCCTACCATACCTACTTGCGGAATGCCAAAAACGATACCGTTCTGGAGTGTCTCCCACCAGACGGCAGTTCCTGTTCCTGCCACCGGCATACCGATGAGCTTGCCAATGCCAAGTGCCTTGTATGTGTAAGGAAACATGTGTGCATCCGAATAATTGCCTTCATTCATGACCACAGCTGAAGCTTTTGTCCATTTAAACTGTGGTTCCTCGCCCAATTTTTGCCCTCTTGGCAACAAGGTCATATACTTCTTGCCGCTCAGGAAGGTAGCAAGGTCGTCGTGCAGCCAACCGCCTCCGTTGAATCTTGTGTCAACTATCAGTGCCTTCTTCGAATAATTGCGACCTAATGCTTCTTCATAAACCACACGATAGCTTGGGTCATTCATACCGGCAACATGTACATAACCAACTTTTCCGCCCGATAAGCTGTCCACTATCTTTCTACAGTTCTCTACCCATCTTTTGTATTTGAGCCCGTTCTCCTCACCCATGCTTATAGGTTTAACTACTTCGTCCCATCTTTCGCCTGTAACAGGGTTGAATAATGATAGAAGTGTGTTCTTGCCTGCCTTCAGGTTAAATGCTTCGTACTGCATCTCGTTATTGTTCACTTCTGTGCCATCCACTTTCTCGATGATGGTACCGGCTTTGATCTTCGACTTGTCATTTGATAGCGGACCGTTGACCATTATTTCGGTTATTTTCAAACCTTTGCCGTTAAAATTATTGTCATAAAAAACACCAAGAGCAGCAGTTCTGTCTCCGTTTGGTGAGCCGGGTCGGTATCGCGCACCTGTATGCGAAGCGTTGAGTTCGCCAAGTAGTTCGCTCAGTAGTTCTGCATAATCATAATTGTTATTGATGGCAGGTAGTTTTTTACTGTATTCTTTTTTGTAGAAATTCCAGTCAACACCATGCAGGTCTTTTACATAAAATTTCTTCTCCACCTGACGCCAGATATGCTCGAACAGGTAAGACCGTTCTGCTGTTTCATCCAAGAACATGTCACCTTTGATTTTAACAGGCTCTGTTTTGCCGTCGTCAAGCTGTATTTTTGACATATTTCCGTCGGCAAGCACAAACAGATTCTTACCGTCCTTGTCGAGATACATTTCGCCTCCGCCATTGGCACCAAGTTTAGCAAATATTTTTGTTTCCTTGGTTCGGAGTTCGGTTTGCCATATATCGTAACCTTTTTCGAATTGGGCAAAATAATAGAGTTTTTCACCATCCTTCGACAATACAGCATCCGCCAGACGCGATGAGTGTATGGTCAGTCTCACTTTCCTGTCTTCTATCCCACTTAGTTCTATCTTGATTGGTTCTAATGCTTTGTCTTTCTTGTCATCCTTTTTGCCGTCTTTCTTATCATCTTTTTTATCATCTTTCTTGCTGGCTTCAGCGGTTTTTAAGCTGTCTTTTTTTGCAGCCTCCTCTTCTTCTTTCAATATTTCGAAATCTTCTTTGCTGAGTTTGAATCTGTCAAAGGCTTCTTTGGTAAAAAACATTCCGTAAACATCACCTTCGCCACCCCAGCTTGCATCATTTTTCATACCATCTCGGTCACTGAACCAGGTCATCATCTTGCCGTCCATTGCCCATTTTGGTGCAAAGTTGTTGTAACCACTTTTGGTGAGGTTGAATACCTCCTTGCCACCTTCTGCGCTTACCAGCCCACACTGCGATATCCACTGGTTGTCCTGGAGGAAATTGACCAAAAACCATTTTCCGTCAGGAGACCATGTATATGCCTGATCGCCATCTGAGTACGAATAATTTTTGTCACCCGGCATTATTAGCCTTGTTTTCTTTGAATCAAGATTGATGACCTTCAAAGCTGTGCGTTCTTCGAGATAGGCTATTTCCTTTCCGTCAGGTGACCATGCCGGTTGAAATTCCTCTTTGTCGGTGGTAACTACACCTTCTTCCTTGAGTAAAGTAGAGTTGAAGAAGTATTTTTCCTCTTTTCTGGCAATGGTGCTTGTGTAGATGTTCCAAGAGCCATTGCGCTCTCCGGCATATACCAGCGAGCGGCCGTCGGGACTAAAACTGACACTGCGCTCCTGCTCGGGTGTGTTGGTTACGCGTTTGGTGGTTCCTTCCTTTACTGAAGTAACGAACACTTCTCCTCGCTTAACAAATGCCACTTCCTTGCCGTTGGGCGAAACAGCCATCTCTGACACGTCGCCGAGCACAGGCATATTCTTTACCTGATTGCCCAGGTTATCAACGGAGATGCTGATGTTGAGCTTCTTTGGTGAGCCACCATCCTTCATAGTGTATATTTCACCATGGTATGAAAAACACAAAATGCCTGCATTACTAATGCTCAAGTGGCGCACAGGGTGGTTTTTCAGACGGGTGACTGCTGTCGGGTTAGCTCCGGTCGTGCTCATCTTATACACATTGAACGAGCCATTCGATTCGCTCAGATAATAAATCTCTTTTTCATCCGCTGCCAATACCGGATTGCGGTCTTCTCCGGCAAAACTGGTCAGCTTGGTGAATTCGCCTGTTTTTACGTTGTATTTCCATACATCACGAGCCACAGATGAAGTGTGGTGCTTGCGCAAAGGGTCTTCATAACCTTTTGCATCATGATAATACAGCATAGTCCAATCCTTGCTGTAACGAGCGTTTTCGGCTGGTGTAGTTAATATTTGGCTTAGCTTTCCGGTCTTTATTTCTACCTGGTACAGCTCGGGTAGTGCGCCTGTCGGAAATTGCTGGTTAGTTGAAGCATCCATCCTGACCGACTTGAATAAAATAGATTTGTCATCAGCTGAAAAATCATAAGGGATGTCATCATTTGAATGCATCGTTATTCTTACAGCATTGCCACCTTCAGCAGGAATGGTGAATATATCGAAATTGCCGTATCTGGCCGATGCAAAGGCTATGGTTTTACTGTCATGCGACCATACAGGTGCAAAATCGAATGCATCATTTTTTGTAAGCATAACGGCAGCACCTCCATCAGCACTCACTTTGTATAGGTCGCCCTGGCTTGAGAATACAATCCATTTACCATCAGGCGAAATGGCCGGATACCTGTACCATGTTTCAGTATTTTGAGAAAATAATGTTGTTAAATATGTTAGCGATAACAACATAAAGAACAGTGTTTGTTTCATATTCATTGGTTTTGAGTTGAAGTGGGCAAATATATGTATTTGAATATTTCACGGATCAAAAATTTACATAATTAACATTATTTAACATACCCAAAAGACAAAGCCTTTGTGATTTTTATAAAAGGACAACTATTAAATTTTTTTATACACCCACCTTATTCGTACCTTTGAGGCCTTCAACAAAACTACACAGTATGTCAATGGTAGAGGAATTCAACGAATACCGCTCCCGCATGAACGAGAAAATCCTTGCTCAGGACAATAAAACGCTGAAGCGCTTTTGGGCACTCGACGGTGGTGCCTATGCCGAGGGTGCACTCGATACCAAAACCAAGGAACTACTCGGCCTCGTTGCTTCTATGGTCTTGCGCTGCGATGATTGTATCAAGTATCATCTGGGCAAATGCTATGAACTGAATACCACTACTGAGGAAGTATTTGAAGTGTTTGCCATAGCCAACCTGGTCGGAGGCTCTATCTGCATACCACATACCCGTAGAGCAGTCGAGTATTGGGAGGCACTGGCACAACAAAACTGATTTTTTATCCAACACAACAAACAATCTTTCAATGTCAGATTATCTTGACGGACTTAACGATATACAACGCCAGGCTGTAACAGACATCAACGGTCCTGTATTGGTGGTAGCAGGCCCTGGCTCCGGAAAAACCCGTGTGCTCACATACCGTATAGCCTACCTCATACAGCAAGGCGTCAATCCGCGCAGCATACTGGCCCTTACCTTTACCAATAAAGCTGCCCGCGAAATGAAAGGCAGAATTGAGAAGGTAGTAGGCACTACCGCCAATATGGTTTGGGCAGGTACCTTTCACTCGATATTCGCCCGATTGCTTCGTGTCGATGCACCTTTGATCGGCTACCCGTCCAATTTTACCATCTATGACACTGACGATGCCAAAAGCCTGATCAACACAATAGTTAAAGACCTCGGCCTCGACAAAAATACCTACGCTGCCGGTAATATACTCAGTCGCATCTCAGGTGCCAAAAGCCAGATAATTACAGCCGAAGAATATGTATCAAATGCAACGCTGCGCGACCAGGATGCCGTTGTAGGTTTACCACATTTCGCCGAAATCTACAAACGTTATGCCGCCAGAATGAAGAAGGCCGGTGCCATGGACTTTGACGATCTGCTGCTCCAACTCTACATATTGCTCAATGATTTTCCAGAAGTACTCGACAAATACCGCCGCCGGTTCGCCTATGTTCTCGTCGATGAGTTTCAGGATACCAATACACTTCAGTACGGCATCATCAAAAAACTGGTCAAGTACAACGGAAGTAAATATAACGTCTGTGTGGTAGGCGATGACGCCCAAAGTATCTACGCATTCCGTGGGGCTACCATCGAGAATATCCTCAATTTTGAGACCGACTTCCCGATGCTGAAAACCTATAAACTCGAGCAAAACTACCGCTCTATCGACGCTATCGTTCAGGCAGCCAATGAGGTTATCAGTCATAATCGCAAACAAATCAAAAAAACAATCTGGACCGACCGCGCTGAAGGGCCGGGTATCATTCTGCTCCGGGCGCTTAACGACAATGAAGAAGCAAAACGTGTGGTCGATGCAATCCTCGAACAAAAAAACCGCAACCACCTTCGCAACAGCGAGATTGCCATCCTCTACCGTACAAATGCACAGTCAAGAATTTTTGAAGAGTACCTGCGCCGGTACAACATCAGCTACCGCGTATATGGCGGCATGAGCTTCTACCAACGCAAGGAAGTGAAAGACCTGCTCGCTTACTTCAAACTGAGTGTCAACCCCTACGATGACGAATCGCTCAAACGTATTATCAACTTCCCTCGTAGAGGCATTGGCGATGCCACCATAGAAGGTCTGCGACAAATAGCTGTTGACAACGATATATCAATGTGGGACGTGCTCCAGTCTGATATCCCGCAAGTGAAAAGCAAGAAAGCAGTAACTGATTTTACAAAAATGATTCAGGTATTCATCAAAAAACTTACAGAGCTCAATGCCTACGACCTCGCTATGATGATTGCCCGTCAAAGCGGTGTGCTGGTTGAATACAAAAAGGAAAATTCCATAGACGCACTGGCTCGTGTCGAAAACCTCAATGCCCTGCTCGACGGCGTTAAGGAATTCGTAGAAAATGATGAAGCCACACCTGATGAAGATACTACAAGCGACAAATCTTTGGCTACCTACCTACAGACCATAATGCTGCTCACGGATGCCGATAAAGAAAGTCAGGATTCGGAGGTCGTGACACTCATGTCTGTGCACTCTGCCAAAGGCCTTGAGTTTAAGTCGGTGTTTGTTACAGGTGTCGAGGAAAAACTCTTCCCAAGCTGGATGTCGTATGATGTGCCGGATGGTATCGAAGAAGAACGCCGCCTGTTTTATGTGGCCATTACCCGTGCTGAGACTCACCTTACACTGTCTTATGCCAACTCAAGATACCGCTTCGGCAAACTCACCTACTGCGAGCCAAGCCGCTTCCTCGATGAGCTCTCTATGATCAAAACGCAACTACATGCTGTTCCGCAAAGCTCTGCCCAACAGCTATCAGGCGTGTCCGGTAACTTCCGCCCGGTGAAAATGCTAGAAAAGAAAAACCTCGTAGTGGATGGTGTTGACTTCAAGGTGAGCCCGCCCGATATGGTGAAAGAAGGTGCCAAAGTGCTACACCTGAAGTTCGGTGAAGGCATCGTCAAAAAAGTGGAAGGTGGCGCAGGCAACCGAGTAGCTACTATCTATTTTAAGGATGTGGACGACCCCGAACGCCGAATTATGCTCAAGTTCGCCAAACTACAGGTATTGAGCTGATCCGGTTTTGACAGCAAATATCCGACCTTATCTTGTGCACATTGTCCTTAGGTGTTCAGGATCAATCCTTCAAAAAATGCTTCCCGGCTTATCTCTCGTACTTCTCCGGGTTGCAGTCCTTCTACACTTACCTTTTCTATCGAAGTGCGTATGAGTCTGCGACAGCGATAACCAAGTGCCCGTACCATTTTCCGCACCTGATGGTATTTACCTTCAGTCAGGCTTATGGCTACCCAACTCGAAGATACATGTGCCGGAATATTCCCATGACCAGCCCAAAGATATCCGGGTTGTTCAACTATTGATGCACTGCATGGCCTTGTTGTGTATGTCGTACCATCTTTGGCCGATATCTTTACACCGCTCCTGATACTTTCTAAATCCCGCTCGGTCATGGCATATACCACCTGCACCATATAAGTGCGCGCGTGCGGTGTGTCCGATTCGAACAGGAGCTTGGTAATGCGCTTGTCGGTGGTCAGCAGCAGCAATCCTTCCGAGTGGCGGTCGAGCCGGCCTATGGCATGCGTTCCTTCCGGAAAATCAAAAGGCAAATCGGCCAACAATGGCACAACATGGCTGCTCACAAACTGCGAAACCATATCATAAGGTTTGTTCAGTAAGAAATATCTGTGTGCTGGCACCTGAGCGTTTTGTATGTCTGATGTTGGCGGATGTAGAAGATTATTTTATCATAAGAAAAAAAACAAATAATTCAATACCTTGCCAGCTCATCTTTCAGGAAGTCGATGACCTTGACTTCTATACTATCCACCTTGCGCAGTTCAGCCAGATATACCGATATCCAGTCGCCGAGGTTGACGAAGTACAACATCTGCTCTACCAGATTACTGCCTTTCGAATACACCTCTATCAGCGTATTGGTATAATTGCCTATTATTTCCTTGTTGATGTCTATACGCACCTGGTTGCGTGCATGGTCGTTCTTATTTCGGAGTATGATCACCGCCAGGTTGTCATTCTTTGTGCGCCAGCCTACCAGCTCGTTGTGATTCATTTCCGGTATCACGTGGTGCCAGCAGAGCATCTTGGCATTTTCGTTTATCTGTTGCCTCAGCCTTATTGCGGCTGCCTCCATCCGGTCGTTGATGTAAATTACCGGCGTCTTGCCATGCAGCATTTCGGCTATCATCGAAGCCTTCTTGCGGATGTCATCTGCCTCCACTTCGAGCAACATAGCCGCCGAGTTTATTGATTCTGTTGCACGTTCGCTTATCAGGCCAAGCTTATGTAGTATATACAACTGCTGTACGATCGAATAACCCAGGCACGCCCTTGGCGATGGCCAGTTGTCCGGCACTTTTATATAGTCAAGCCCCTTTTCTTTCGCTATATCTATCAACTTACCACCCGAGGCCACACACACTACCCTGGCACCTGTTGTAAGCATTTTGTCCAGTGCCGATAGCGTCTCCTCCGTATTGCCGGAGTACGATGATGCAATAGCCAATGTGCCGGCACCTACAAAAGCAGGTATTTCGTACGACTTGCCTACTACGAACGGAATTTTCAACTCTTCCCTTACAAAGTCCTGTACAAAATTGCCCCCTATACCAGAGCCACCAAGACCTGAGAGAAACACATTCCGAATCTCCTCAGCCGTAGGGCGGATAACAGCATTTTTACCGATTTCGAGCGCCTCCCTCAGTTGTGGTACAAACCGCTCCACCAGCGAATCCATCCTTACCATAAGAATTATTCTTTTTATATAAAGCGACAAAGATAATTTATCCCGGATAACGCATTAGGAATTTAAATGAAAATAATTAATTCAAAAAATCCATATAAAAGGGATAAAAACATAGTAAACTATGGTTTTTTTGAGCTTGTACAACGGATTTAAAGCAATCATTATTTGCCGTAAAGAGCCTAATGTCTTATCTGATATATTAAAACGAACAAATGCACCTACTTGTTTGGTTCAAAACTTTAAATTAGCTTTGAACCATGGCAAAACACCATCACACCGGACAAAAAGGCGAAGAGATAGCTCGCGAATACCTAATGTCGCACGGATACCAAATCCTCGAGACCAACTGGCGCTTCAGCAAAGCCGAGGTTGACCTCATAGCTATGGATGGCGACGTCATGGTATTCGTCGAGGTCAAGACCCGTTCGGGTGAGCATTTCGGCTTTCCCGAGCAATTCGTTTCAGCTCGCAAAGAGCAGCTCATGATGGATGCCGCCGCCGTATATACCAGCCGGGTCGGCCATGAGTGGGAGATCCGCTTCGACATCATTTCTATCATCACCAAAGGCAACTACTCCGAACTTACACACATCAAAGACGCCTTTTTCGATGGTTGGGGCTGAGCCTGTCTGTAGCTTAGTGTTTAGTATATCGTACACTGGATGAAAAATAGCGATAACATCATTCATTATTATTTGGGTGTGCCCCTGTCGGGTCGGGCTATCCGCCTTACTTTGTGCCGGCTTCTATCCTTCACCTTTACTTTGCATTTGAGATTAAATTCTTAACTTTAACAAAGGGAAAGCAGAAGTGAACTATATCCCTCACTAGGAATAAGTCCTATGTCGCGTATTAGTCTTCTGCTATTCCCTTTC
>WBZR01000574.1_pt1 | contig 56911 bp, 49 predicted proteins | sample 5204231 | NCBI WGS metagenome assembly WBZR01 (sample SAMN12412403, study PRJNA552823) | activated sludge metagenome | isolation source: activated sludge from anammox sidestream of wastewater treatment plant... | place: USA: Virginia | collected 2017-08 | reverse complement strand
CGGGGCGCTCCCCTGACCCTGACAGAGCGATAGAAAACGAAGACTGTCCATGCTCGGTCCCTGGCACACGGGGACGGCTCTCTCCACAATCGGTTTTTCGACAGTTTCGTTCGGCAGCAGGGTGCTATGCAAAGGAACAATCAATGATCTGTCAGAAATTGCTCCAAAATTTAGCTGGGATGATGCTGACAGTATTAACAATTGGATGCACTGCTCCCACAGGAACGCCTGTTGTTCTGGTCACATCTTCTCAGACACCTACACAAATCCCGACCGCAACACTAAATCCTACCCCAGCGTCTGTGAGCATTTCCAGCTTTGAAGAATGCTTTGCATTAGGTTATGAGATTCAAAACACCTATCCACGTCAATGCATTAGCAACAGCGGGGAGAGTTTCACGGAAGCACTAGATGAAGGAGTAATATTCAGTAAAACGCACAGCAGTGACGGACGTTTTATCACTTTCACAAGAGATGGTGGATACTTAATTGCCGGGGCATCCGCTGGTTGTTGGATACTAAAATTGGACGCCAATGGCGAGAAAGTTTGGGAGTCCTCTTTCCGTCAAGAATTGAGTGAAGAATTTCAACTTCTGCAAATTGACTTTTGGTGTTGGCTGGCAAGGCAAACACCTGGCGGCGACTATGTGGCAATGGGTACAGCATATGATGCTAATTTTGGGCAGTTTAGAAAACCCTACATTATTACGGTAGACGATCAAGGTCACATGATGTCAGGGCAACTTATCACTGAGAAACCAGGAAAGACTCCCTACTTAGATCGAGATGGGAATCTTATTTGGCTTACATCATTGGGTATTCAAAGAGAAGTGATTGAGACCTCAGATGGCGGCTTTGTCATTGTCGGCAAGTCTCCACAAAGTCCAGAAGGTAGCACGCACATGATCAAGACTGATGCAAATGGGGCTTATATGTGGGACAGAAACCTCTGCCTGGATACAAATATCCAACAGGCTTGGGAGGAGCACATTGTTTGTTCATATAGCATTGTGATGGATGGCATCCAAGCACAAGATGGCAGTTTTGTGATCACAGGTACCACATGGCTCCTGAAAACAGATGCCAGTGGAAATGTTGAATGGATTCGCTCTTACCAGCAGAAATATGTTAATGGGCAAGCTCTGATCCAAATGCCAGATAACGGCTTTCTGATGGCAGGTGACATATATGTTGATCAAAAAAAACAAACGGATGGGATGCTGATAAAAACTGATACGGCGGGGAATGTGCAGTGGTTGAAAACTTATGGTGGAGATAAGGACGATAGATTCAGGGCAATGGAACAGGGACCAAATGGTGAAATTATCATTATGGGTATGACAGAGTCGTTTGGCACAGGAACTTATATGTGGCTGCTAGGAATAGACAGGGAACATTTGAAATAGAGTGTAAGGTCAAAGGTTGCTGCCTAACAATGCGTTCTCAGAAACCGTCTTGATCCAAGAGCGGTTGAGATGGCCGTACAAGGCGTTGGTCTGAGTAAAGTCAACGAGTTGAGTGGGGAAAAACTGCAAAATCACGAAGGCAGTTAAACGCAAAGCAGGCGCGACGTAAGGCGTCACGCCTTTTTGTTAGGTCTCCCCCTCGTCAGGTAGGGATGAGTGGGAAGCCCAGCTTCTGCGCGCTCTTCTTCATATACTTGATCTGTTGATCCTTGTATTTCTGTTCGTACTCTTCCACGCTGATCTGCTCATATTCCACTTTGTACTTCAACATGCGATAGACCACCAGCGCGATGGCGTGCGCCGTGGCGACGGTCGCTTGCGCTTTGTCCAGTCGTGATTTCAAACGCCGATAGAACGAGCCAAACACACAGTCTGCCTGCTTGACCGATTGCGCCGCCATGCGGAAGGCTTGTCTACGCTCGCCGTTCGGAGCGTTCCTCAGATTCAAAGATACGATTTACCGTTATGGGATTGAGGAGGGTTGGTTCAGAGTTAGGGACGAAACCTATAAAGAGATTGCGGTCGCCTGGCTAGAAGATCATGGCTTTCCGCCCATTTTCCAACCCGTCGGCATCGCTCCCGGTCATTCCCTTCCCTTTTCGACGTTCAGCAACATATAATACAGGCATGTCGCTAACCAATACTGCACGGCAAATGAACGAACGGCTATGCCAGCACCTTAAGCCCGGAGAGGTTTTCGCGCTTGGTCTGGCATTTGGGATGATGGGCATATTCGTCTGGCAACAGGCTAATTTATCATTTGCTTACTTTGATCTTAGAATCTATCTGGAGACCGCGCACGGCAATTTTAGCTATCAGAATTTTTATTATTACTATGGATATTGGATCTTGCCGATTTTCGCTCTCTTATCAAAACTGCCGCTCACTCTGGCATATGTGGTGTGGTGCGCAGTAAATATCCTTGGAATATTCTTTGCGGTCCGTGTGTTTAACGGGAAAGCGTTGATCGCAATAGCATCGTATCAAATGTTTTACACCATCATTTACGGAGGCATCACCGGCTTGATCGTTGGCGGGCTGGCGCTTTGTTGGTGGGGCTTGGCGAACCGAAAATGGCATCTCGCCGGCCTGGGCATCGCCATCGCAAGCGCCAAATTCCAAACCGGACTGACAGGCAGTTTGATCCTCCTGCTCATGGCAGAACTGTCCTGGAAAGACAGGTTGAGGGTAATGGTCATGCCCATTTTGATATGGACAGCATCTCTTATCGCATATCCCGGCTGGCCCCTTCAACTATTAAATAACATTATTAACCATCCTCCGAATGACTTGGGAAGCATATCGTTGTGGCGTTGGGCGGGACCATGGTCGCTTTTATTTTGGCTACCGCCGTTTTTACTTCGCTTAAAACCGCAACGGCGGTTTCTGGCGTTGGTAGCCGCAATGGGACTTGCGCTGCCTTATTTTCAGCAAAACGATTTGTTGTTTCTGCTTGTAATGCCAATCGGTTGGATTGGATTGCTGGGCAATTTGGGTTATTTTATGGGATCGTACGGCTGGGTTGCTCTTCAATTCCTGGTCTTTATTCCGCTGTTGATCTACATCGTACAATTGAGTCCCGGAGTGAAAGAATTATTCACATCCAATTCAAATCATGAACGAAATTGAATATCAATTTCGTTCATGTCGAATAAGCAATAGACAATCTCCTGCCAGCGCGGGTTCACTTCGCCAGCCTCTCTTCCAACCTCTTCTTCACGTTCTCCCATTCCGTATCCAAAATCGAATAGTACACCGAATGGCGGATGATCCCATCGGGCAGGATCATGTGATTGCGAAGCACGCCTTCTTTCACCGCGCCGATGCGTTCGATGGCGCGTTGTGAACGTTCGTTGCGCGAGTCCGTTTTCAATTGCAAGCGGATCGCTCCCAGCGTTTCAAAAGCGTGTTTGAACAGAAGATACTTGCATTCGGTATTGACCACCGTGCGTTGAAAGTCGAGTCCGTACCACGTGCCGCCCACTTCGAGTCCGCGGTCGTTGGGCGTGATGTTGAGATACCGCGTCGCGCCCGCCACGCGCCCCGAAGCGAGATGGATCGCGACGAACGGCAGGTCGGTCCCTTTTGCCGCGCGCGCAAGAATGTCGCTCACCCAGCCGCGCATATCCTCCGCGTTTTCCATTTTGCCGTACACCATAAAATCCCAAAAATCATGCCCCACGCCGATCTCCGCCAACGCTTCGACGTGTTCAAGCGTCATCGGTTCAAGTCGCACGTGATTGCCGGTCAACGTGACGGGTTTTATTTCAAAGCCAGCCATTCGCTCTCCTCCAAATCTTGTGTTGGTAAATAAGGCATCCTCGGTCCGTCAACGCCGAGCAGTTTACTCAACGCCGCGCGGACGGCAATGCGGTCGTCCCATAAAAATTCTTTCGCGCCGAAACACAACGACTGCTCGTGCCCCTTGCCGCAGACTAGAACGATGTCTCCCTCGCGCGCTTGATTCACAGCAAAGCGGATCGCTTCGCCTCGGTCGGGGATTCTCCAAAACGATTCGTTCTCGCTTCCTCCCCTCGACGTGGCGCCTGCCGCCATCTCCTCAAGAATTCCCGCCAGTGATTCAGTGCGCGGATCTTCCGCCGTGAGGATGCACACATCCGCAAGTTCCGCGCCGATCTCCGCCATCATCCGCCGTTTGGCTTTATCGCGCAACCCCGCCGAACCAAAAACGGCAATAACCCTTTTCTTAGCCACAGAGACCGCAGAGTTCTCTGAGAAAATTCTCAAATTCTCTGTGTTCTCTGTGGCTGAGTTTCGCATTTCACCTGCCGCTTCAAACGCGGATTTCAACGCATTCGGCGTATGCGCAAAATCAACGATGGCGGTGAAGTTCTGCCCCAGGTCAATGCGTTCCATGCGACCGGGGATTCCCTCCAGCGCGGCGATTCCCTGCGCGGCAACTTCGGGTTGGATTCCCAAGCCGTAAATTGTCGCAGTCAAGGCGGCGAGGCAATTGGTTACGTTGTATCCGCCGACCAATTTGCACGAGACGGGAATCTCGAAGTCTTTGCTCTTTGCCGTGAAATGGATTCCCGACGGCAGGTGTCTCACCTCCACCGCGCGGATTTTCGTATCCGCGTTCAAGCCATAATCCATTTTATTCGCTCCTGAAATTTTTGTCAGGAATTCAAAAGAGGAGTCATCGCGGTTCAGCACAGCCAAGCGCGGATTGCCCTGCGGCTTTTCGGAGGTCTTTTCCAGCGACTCAAAGAGTCGCGCCTTTGCCGCGCGGTAGTTTTCATACGAGCCGTGCTGATCCAAATGTTCATGAGTGATATTCGTGACTACGCCGACGTCGAACTCGCAGGCGTCCACGCGATGTTGTTCCCATGCGTGGGATGTCGTTTCGAGGACAACGTGAGTCAAGCCTGCCTCGACCATCTTCGCCAGATAGAATTGCACATCGTGCGCGTCCGGTGTGGTGACGTGGAAACCCGTGTCGAGGACTTCATCGCCGATCACCGCGTTGACGGTCGAGATCATCCCGGCTTTGAGTCCCGCCGCTTTGAGGATGTTGTAGAGGATGTTGGTCGTCGTGGTCTTGCCGTCGGTGCCGGTCACGCCGATCATCGTCAAGCGGCGAGAGGGCCACAGGTAAAACGAACCCGCTATCCACGTCAGCGCTTGACGCGTGTTCGTGAGTCGCAGGTAGGGCAAATTGCCAATTTGCGCCACGTCCCTCTCACCCACCACTGCGACCGCGCCGTTGTCAATCGCGGCTTGGATGTAATCGTGTCCGTCCAACGTTCCGCCTTGCATGGCAACGAACAAATGACCGGGCTTCACCGCGCGGCTGTCAATCGAAATGCCGGTAATTTGAATGTCGGGAACGTCCAACATGCAAAAAGGCGAGGGGATTTCAGCAAAAATTTTTCGGAGTGATGGATTTGTATTCATAAAAGAAAAATGGGTTCCGACGAGTATATCGTCAAAACCCATTTTTTTGCGTAGCCCAGAAATCACAGAGTTCTCAGAGAAAAACTCAAAATCTCTGTGTTCTCTGTGGCTGAGGATTTAAGCCGCCTGCTTGGTCATCTTGGTCTTCAACCACTTGAGGCGGAAGGTTTCTTCGCGCTCGCGTTCCTCCAGCGAACTGACGATGAACTCGATCTGGTGCTGGTAGTTCGGGATGAAGATGTGTTGCAGGGCGTTCACGCGCCGTTGTGTTTTCTTCAACTCGTTAGCGAGACGCCACACCGCGGCGGTGAGCATCGAGAGTTGCGGGATGCGCACGAGCACTTCGCGGAAGGCGTTGCTGGCTTCATCGAGCACGGCGGCGGTATCGCCCGGGCTGTACAGCAATTTCGGCGGTTCGCCGCGCGCTTCGATCTGCGGGATCGCCACGCCCATGATGCCGCGCAGTCGCAGGTGCACGTCCACAGTTTTGTTGACGGCAAGCGCCGCCCACTCCACATGGTCCGAACCCATCACGAGGCGCGCTTTTTCCATCGCATCGTAGGCGGTGGCGAGCAAAGCCCACACTTCTTTTTGAAGCGTGTCCGCTTCCTTCGCCACGCGCACGAGTTCGCCGGTCAGGGCTTCGCGTTTGCGGTCGAGGATCTCGTACCCCTCTTTGGCGAAACGCAATTCCTTTTTGAGGCGGATCAGGTTCGTGCGGGTTGGCGCGATATTAACTTGTGGCATCGTCGCCTTTGTAATATTGTTTGATCTCGTCGAGCGTGACGCGGGTCAGCTCGCCCTTTGGAAGCATGGACAGCAACTTCCAGCCGATCTCCAGCGTGCGTTCGATGGTACGATTTTCGGTGAACGCCTGATTGACAAACTCACGCTCGAACGCGCGTCCGAACTTCAGGTACTTCTGGTCCACCTCGGAGAGTTCTTCCTCGCCGATGACGGATGCCAGCGCGCGGATGTCTTGCGTCTTGGCATAGCCCGCGTACAACTGCGCGCCCCAACGCGGATGATCGTCGCGGGTGCGTCCCTTGCCGATGCCGTCCTTCATCAAACGCGAAAGGCTCGGCAGAACGGTCACGGGAGGATACACGCCCGCGTAGTACAACTCGCGCCCCAGCACGATCTGACCTTCGGTAATGTAGCCGGTGAGGTCGGGCATCGGGTGGGTCATGTCGTCGTTCGGCATGGTGAGGATGGGGATCTGCGTGATCGACCCTTGGCTGGTACGGATGCGCCCTGTGCGTTCGTACAACGACGCGAGGTCGGAATATAAATAACCCGGGTAACCTTTACGGCTCGGCACTTCGCCGCGCACGTTCGAGATCTGGCGCAGGGCTTCGCCGTAGTTGGTCATGTCGGTCAACACGACCAGCACGTGCTTGCCGAGATCGTAAGCGAGGTACTCAGCCAGCGTCAACGCCGCGCGCGGGGTAACGATACGCTCCACTGGAGGATCGTCTGCCAGGTTGAGGAACATTGCCACGCGGGTCAACGCTCCGCTTTCGGTGAACGATTTGCGGAAGTAATCCGCCACATCGTTCTTGACGCCCATCGCCGCGAACACGATGGCGAACTCTTCGCCCTCGGTTTGCGGCGCGCCTGCCAAGCGGCCTAAAGTTGCCTGACGCACGATCTGCGCGGCAAGTTGGTCGTGCGGCATGCCCGCGCCGGAGAACAACGGAAGTTTCTGTCCGCGCAGGAGCGTGTTCACGCCGTCAATCGTCGAGATACCGGTCTGGATGTAATCGCGCGGGTAAATACGCGCAGTGGGGTTGATCGGCTGACCGTTCACATCGCGGTACACATCGGTGAGCGGTTCGGGACCGCCGTCGATCGGGGTGCCCAAACCGTCGAAGATGCGCCCAAGCATTTCTTCCGCCACAGGCATGTGAAGCGTGTTGCCTAAAAAGCGGACGCGCGTTCCGTCGATCGAAAGACCGGTGGAACCAGCGAACACCTGCACAACGGCAAAGCCTTCGCCCACTTCGAGCACGCGCCCACGGCGGGTATCGCCGCGCGCGTCCTGAATCTCAACGACCTCGTCGTAACTGACGTTCGACGCGCCCTCGACGACCATGATCGGACCTTCGATGCGCCCGACGCCGACGACTTCCTGACCGCCTAAAACTGTTGCTTCGCTCATTATCTATACTCCGCATCTAATTGACCCATTTGCTGGTCAATCATCTTTTGGATATCGTCCAACTTGTTGATCTCTTCGTTGGTGACCGAGGACTTGGCGCGGATGATGGTGTCCACAACGGGAAGGTCGTGAATGAGGTGGATCGGCGCGCCGCGCTTGACGATCGCCATGCCGCGCTCGTGGAAGTACAACACCAACTCGAGCAGGCGAATTTGTTTTTCCACAGACGAGTACGCGTCCACGCTATCTGTGGCGTTCTGTTGCAAGATGCCTTCGCGGATGAGGCGGGATGTCTCCAGCACCATGCGTTCCGCATACGGCAGCGCGTCGGGACCCACGAGTTTGACGATCTGCGAAAGACGCGCTTCTTCGCTCAACAACTCCATGGCTTTGGTGCGCATTCCAAGCCAGTCTTTGCCGGTCTTTTCGCGCCACCAATTGCCAACGTCTTCGATGTATTCGCTGTAGGAGTCGAGCCAGTTGATGGCGGGGAAGTGACGAGCCGACGCCAGCGATTTATCCAGCGCCCAGAAACAGCGGATGAAGCGCTTGGTGTGTTGCGTAACCGGCTCGGAGAAGTCGCCGCCCGGAGGCGAGACTGCGCCTACCACGGAGACCGAACCTTGAGAGCCGTTCAAATTTTCGACATAACCGGCGCGCTCGTAAAATTCCGCGAGGCGACCGGCGAGGTAGGCGGGATACCCTTCTTCGGCGGGCATTTCTTCGAGACGACCGGAAACTTCGCGCAACGCCTCAGCCCAACGGGAGGTTGAATCTGCCATGAGCGCGACGTGGTAACCCATGTCGCGATAGTATTCCGCGATGGTGATGCCGGTGTAAATGCTGGCTTCACGCGCCGCAACCGGCATGTTGGAGGTGTTCGCAATGAGGACGGTGCGCTCCATCAATGGGCGGCCAGACCGAGGGTCGACGAGATGCGGGAATTCCTGCAATACTTCGGTCATCTCGTTGCCGCGCTCGCCGCATCCGATGTAGACGATCACTTCCGCATCCGCCCATTTGGCGATGCTGTGCTGAGTCACTGTTTTGCCTGATCCGAACGGACCGGGGATGCCCGCCGCGCCGCCCTTCGCCACCGGGAAGAATGTGTCGAGAATCCTTTGACCGGTGATGAGCGGGATGTTCGCGCCGCGTCGCTGCACGAACGGTCGCGGGCGTCGAACGGGCCAACGCTGTAACATCGTGATCGATTTTTCTTCCTTGCCGATCTTGATCTTCGCAATCGTATCGGTGACCGTGTATTCACCGGCGGAGGCAACCCAGGTGAGAGTGCCTTTATCGTCGGGATGGACCATCACGCGATGTTCGAAGCTGTCGGTTTCCATGGCGACGCCGAGGATCGAGCCGCCTTTCACTTCATCGCCGACGTTTGCCTTCGGCGTGTATTTCCATTTTTTCTCGCGGCTGATCGGGTCGAAACGCGCGCCGCGATTGATGAACGAGCCCACCGCCTGCTCGATGAGCGGCAAAGGTCGTTGCACGCCGTCGTAAATGGATTGCATCAAGCCGGGTCCGAGTTCCACCGAGAGCGGCAAGCCCGTGCCGTAGATCGGCGCGCCGGTCTGCATACCGGCGGTCTCTTCGTAGACTTGCACGGTCATCTGGTCGCCTTTCAGACCGATGACCTCGCCCACGAGTCGATCCTCGCCCACCTCTACCAACTCCAACATGCCGACGTGGCGGGAGCCTCGGGCGCGGACAACGGGTCCGCTGATCCAGGTAATTGTTCCTACTTCATTTGCCATGCTATTCTCCCATCAACACTTTGTAGACCGAGGCGCGCAGGGTGTTTTGCAAACGGCTCAAACGGGTTTCCAATGTGTTATCGTAATGGATCTTTCCGGCGGAGGCGTCCACGACCACGCCGGTGCCTTCATCCAGCCCGCCGCTGATCGTGAACTCGCCTTTGAGTTCTTTTGCGATCTCGTCCAAGGCGCCTTTTTTCAGCGCCTTTTGTGTCGATTCGTCCGCTCGAATGTCTGCCTTACTCACGCGCAACTGGGTCAACGCTTCGCGCAACAATAATGCCGCGATGGCATCGTAATCCGGGCGCTTTTTCACGGCGTCCAGTTGTTTCTTCACTTCCGTAAACACGTTATCGAGGACCTTCTCGCGATGCTCCAACTGGGAGGAACGCGCTTTCAACTGCGCGGTGGCGGTTGACTGACTGCGGAGTCGATCCGCATCTTCCCGGGCGCGGTCAAGGACGGCTTTCCGTTCGGACTCAGCCTGTTCCTGCGCGCGTTTGTGGATGGCTTCTGCCTTCTCTTTGGCTTCCACCTGCATCTGCTCAGCCTCTTCGCGGGCTTCGATCAGGATCGCCCGTTCGAGTTCCGCAATGTTTTCTGCTTCAGAATTCATAGATACACTTCCAATTCATTTTCCTGAGTCAGGAAAGGGTTATAACTTGATACCGATCGCCCGCAGGACAATGTCGCCAAGCGAAGCCTGTCCTTCCGGAACGCCGCCGCGCGAAGGGATCTCCACCACCAGCGGGATCGTGCTCCGCAGTTTGAGGTGCTCCATGCGGGCGGGGATCATCTCAGCCACATCCTGGGTGACGAGGACAATGCCCACGTCTTTGGCAGACGCGACATCGTCAAGCGCCTGATTCACCTCATCGGCTGTGGAGGCAACCCTGCCTCCCACGCCGGCGAGCGAGAATCCAAGCACCGCGTCAGGATGACCGATAACCAGAACCTTCATGAACGTTCCGCGCCTTACGGAAGAACAAGGAACGAAATGATCAAACCGTAGATCGCGATACCTTCAGAGAGACCCACGAAGATGAGCGCGCGACCGAACGACTCGGGCTTCTCGGCAGTGGCGCCGACCGCCGCCGCGCCGGAGCCGCCGACCGCGATGCCTGCGCCGATGCAAGCCAACCCGGTGGAAAGAGCCGCCGCGAGAGTCGCGTATTGGTCAACCACGGCTTCCTGCGCCGCGCCAGCCGCGAAAGCCGACGAAGGGGAAGCCAGCCAGACGAGGGCGAGTCCTCCCGCCATCAAGCCGACGATGAAATTGAAAGCGTTGAATCCGGTGATCATGCGGGAAACCGCCTGCGAAGGGCTGGTCTTTCCATTTTGGATCACGTAGATCACTGCCGGAATGACCGGGATCAAACCAACCAGAACAGCAAAAGCTAAGAACATTGTTTATCTCCTTATGTTGTAGAAATATTTTTCAATTCGATTTGTCGCGCGCGTTCAAGATTGTATTATGAATTGCTTCTTTCTCCGGGCTCACGCCTCCTCTTGTGAGGAGTTCAGCCGCAACGGCTCGAAGCGCATGCCTCCGCCGTGGAAGAACTTGCCCAAAATTTCATAGTAGTGCAAACGCATGGTCTGGATGTACACGATCAGACCTTCGAAGCCGATAATAAAGATGTTGCCGATCAGCAGGGTGATCCAGAATCCGATGGTTGGCTCTTCGCCCGCCAGCGAGAAGAACGCAAGGCTCAAGCCGCCATGCGCCACCGCAAACGCGCCTACGCGGACGAACGACAGCGTATTGCTCAACATGCTGATCACGGACTCGAACAAATCCATGAACGCCGTCACGAGGTACATCACAACTCCGCCTTCGATCAACGGACGATGTCCTTCCGCAATGTTGCGGAACAAGCCATTGAACATTACGCCGAACGCAAAAATGGGTGTGAGGATATTGAACGGTAAAGGCAATGTGCTGATCGCCGCCGCAATTTTCGGAGCAATCGGCGTGGTTCCCAAAAGTCCGTTCAGGATCGTGAGGAAGCAGAAGTAAAAAACGATCGCCACCACGCCGGTGTGTCCGAACCAGAAATGCGCCCAATCGCGCGCGCGCGCCATGTTGAACAAACTCAACAGGTAGCTAAAGAGCAGGATCACGATACCCGCATCGATGGCAAAGCCTAGAATGGTGAGGATGTTCTCAAGGGGGCTGAGCCAAAGAGGTTCAAAGTGGAAGTGAAGGTATTCTTCGATCAAATGACCCTCAAAGCCGAAGATACTCCCATACAGGGCGCCGAAAATCGAGGCGAAGAAACCGCAATACACGAGGAGCAAGCCCAAACTGGACAAGCCCTTCATGAAAATCTTTTTGTGCGAGAGAAACCCGACCAGCATCATCACCAGACCCTGTCCCAAGTCGCCGAACATCGCGCCGTACAAAATCGGGAAGGTCAACGCGACCAGAATGGTCGGGTCGAGTTCGCCGTATGACGGGCGACCATACGTGGTGACCAATTCCTGAATCGGCTTGAGCCATTTGTTGTTCAACAAAGCGACAGGCACGTTATCGTGATGACCCGAACGCTCGGTCGGAATGGCTTCGATCAAGATTTCCTTTGAAGCCTGCTTCAGTTTCTCGGTGAGCAGGGGCATATCGGCGGCGGGAACCCAACCCACCACAACATACGTGTGCCGCAATTGACCGAAACGCGCGATCGCGTCCGCCATCAAACGGCTGACATGCGCATCCCACCACAGTTTTTGCAACTCAGTTTTATGAACGCCGCCAAGTTTACCCAACTGGGATTCGAACTCGAAGATCTTCTGCTTCGACTCCTCGATGGCTTTGCGGGTTTTCTCCACCACCTGCTGGGGCGTACCGCTGAATTCCTCCGGCAGGGTGAGCGGATTCAAAAAGGCGCTTTTTGCGGCGCGTTCGAGTTCATCGGAATTATTCTTGGAGCCGAGCAACCACACCACCGCATCTTTCGCGTCGCGTTTCAATTCGAACAACACATGCGGCACGCGGATGCTGTCGAGACGTTCGATCACCTTGGTATCCGCTTTCATCACGCCAAGGATGGAATGCACATGATCCGATTTGCGCAGGGAGCCGACCTCGAAATTCAAATGCGCGATCGGTTCGAGTTGCTTCAACTGCGCTTCGAGCGATTCAAGCCGTTTCTTCTCGACGCCAAGCTGGTCGCCGACGCCTTTGACATCGCCCTCGATCCGATCCACCGCCGGGCGAACGGATTCGGCATCCACAATATCGAACTCGGTGGAGCCTTTCTGTTCCTCAGCCAGCCCCAACGTCTGCATGATGGACTGGATGCGGCGTTCGAGCGTGGAATAATTCGCGGCTTTGTCCTGCCATGTGCTGGGTCCGAGGCTTTCCAAACCCAGGTAGGCGCTATCCACCTGATGGAACACGCCCCTCCCGCTCAACACCTTCGTCACCGCCACGAGGTCTTTGGAGGGGATGATCAACTCAACTTCGGTCATTTCTCTTGGAAAAAACATGTCATCTCCATGTGCAAAATTTCAAACGCATCAATTCAACAGGCTGGTCTTCAATAACACGGAACGGAAATCATCATCCTGCACTTCGGAGGATTTCGCTTCGATCAGCACGACCAAATCCTGGATCTCAAGGTCGCTTAGGATGAGGAACGCAAGCGGAAGCCCGATGTGGAAGGGATTGCCGATGAACGCGGCGGTGCACTGTCGAATCACCTGACGCTTGAGCAAAACTTCCAGCTTGGGCAAACCAGTTTGAGGGTGCTCCAGAAGCGTGTTCACCTCCGCGATCGCGGGAAAGGCGCGCGAGACGATCGCGGCAATATCCCCGCCCGCCGCGATCGTGCGCACATCTTCATCGCGCACGCGGAAACCGAACGGCAGTGTATAGTTGATGATCTCTTCCTCTGAAAGCTTGTGATACACGCGATACCGAATCGCCCACATCAAATTATTCATATCGAGCAAGGCGCCGATGATCTTGGTCGCCGATTCGCGGTCTTGCCCGCTGAGTTTCTTCGCCTCCGCCCACAAGCGCCGCCAGTAATCCAGGTCGAGCGCCACCTCGAGCGGAAACAGATTCTGCTCGGCAGAGAAACGCTTCATGGCGAAGGACATCGTCGATTCATACGGCGTGCCTTTCAGCAATTCCACCGCGGCGGGAACGTTCCCCGCTTCCACCATGGCTTGCGCGGGCAGGCTGGAAAATGAGCCGAACGGGAATAACACTTCGTGCACGCGATCCCACGGCGCAATATCGGGATTCCACGCCGACACCGTTTGGATGCTCCGCAAGACCGCCTTCAAATTACCCAGCTCGAAATAGCGAAACAATTGCTTGATGAGCGAACGGGTCTGCTCGGGCGACATCTGCGCTACGCTGGAGTATGAATCAGCCAGCCGCCGCCTCAATTGCTGGATGGCGCGGCGCGGCGTCAACTCGTTATCTTTCAACGTGGCGAGGTAAGGTCCATATTGGGTATTTTTCAGCGCGCTGATTAAAGAGGGAAAATCGGGGGAATCGCTTAAACGAGAAATATCCTGCGGGGTCAGCAAATTGGAATACATCGCCCGCACTTTCGTGCTAATTGCCGCGTAGCCGGTAACGCCGCTCGCCATGATTACGCCTTACCGAGCACGCGGTCCAACACGTAGGCAACGGCTTTATCGAAATTCTTTTTCGACTGCGCTTCGAACTCGCTATTCTTGGCGTCCACAGAAGCAAGCACATCCTTCGACTTATCTTCCGATTGCGCTTCCGCCACAATGCGGCGAGCCTCGTCTTGCGCTTCGGCGCGGGCGCGGGCAAGCAAGGCTTGCGCTTCCTGCTCGGCGCGCACTGGGATTTCCTGCGCGTCGCGCTTCGCTTTTTCCTGCAACTCCGCGGCTTGTTTTTCGATCTCCAGCACTTGTCGGATATTCTTTTCGTTCATCGGTTTTCACCTCGCTAAGATACTTGCATCGGTTCGCAATTGTAAAGGATAAAACCTTCATCATCAAGGCTTGCGCAACAACTTGACAATTCAGGTTCTGATTGTGCTATTATGCACAATTATAACGGGACGTTCTACGAATTGTCAATCGATTCGACCGCTCGCTTCGCTCCCAATTTCAGCCTGCCCCCCACCCTGCGGAGCGCTCCGCAGGGTTAGGGTTCGTAAAAATATAAATTCCCTGTTGGGGATGCAGTTCGATTTGCTTGGCAAATCGCGCATCCCGTTCGCAGTGCAACTGCGAACGAACCTACGGGAAGTTATCAACGGATATTACGCGCCGTCCCGCAGGTTTCTAGATGGCGAAAACGCAAAGTTCACTTTGCGGCACGATTCAAAACAAATTCAACGCGCCCGCATCGGACCAGCCGAACCATGGCGCGAAGATCGTCCCGATGAGGATGACGCCGAGGGTCAACGCCACAAGCGCGATGGCGTAGGGGCGCGAAAGCGGGATTGGATGATTCTCTTCATCTTGATTCGGCATTCGGTAGAGGTACACGAACTTGAGCGCGTTCAAATAATAGTACGCGCCGATGACCGATGTGATCACGCCGATGACGACAAGCCAGACGTAACCGGCTTGAATGCCCGCCGCAAAGACAACCACCTTCGCAACAAACCCGCCGAACGGAGGCATGCCTGTAAGCGAGAGGAAGGCGGTCAGCATCATGAGTCCCAGCCACGGCGAGCGACGACTCATGCCGGCATAGTCTTGAATATTTTCCAAACCGGTCGCTTTGCTGAATGCCATTGCAATGCCGAAGGCGAGCAGGTTCGTGAGAATATACGCGGCAAGATAAAATACCACGCTCGCCGCGCCCAACTGCGTGAGCGCGACCACGCCGATCAATGTATAACCTGTGTGCGCAATGGAGGAATATGCCAGCAGGCGTTTGATATTGGTTTGCGGCAATGCGAGCAGGTTGCCAACGATCATGGAAATTGCGGCGACGATCGCCAGAGTTGTTGTCCATGATGTAGAGAGGCTGGGTTCAGGGAAAGCGATGAAGAACAGGCGCAACAGAACCGCATAGCCAGCGGCTTTCGAGGCGGTGGATAAAAATCCAGCGACCGGCGTGGGCGAGCCTTCGTACACATCCGGCGCCCAAAATTGGAAAGGGACGAATGCGACCTTGAAGCCGATGCCGACAAGGATCAATGCCAGGATGCCGAACGCCGCAAGCGGAGCGATCGCGCCAACGCGGAACATTTCCGCCAATCGGTAGATGTCTGTTGTGCCGGAGAAGCCAAAGACGAGGCTGAACCCGTAGAGCATGATGGTTGTTGTGAGAATGCCGAAGAGCAGGTATTTGAACCCGGCTTCGGTGGATTTGTCGTCTCCCAACATGAATCCAGCCAGCACGTAGAGAGGAATCGAGGCGGTCTCGATCGCGAGGAAAAGCATGACGAGGTCCGACGAGACCGCCATCAAGTTCATCCCGATGAGCGAAGCGAGGAGCAGGAGATACGCCTCGCCGCGTTTGCCGAGGCGTTCGTGATCCATCATCAAGAGCGCGGTTGCCGCGCCGGCAAACATGAAGAGCATCTTGAAGAAGAAGCCGAGCCAGTCAAAGCGGATCATGCCGCCCAGCGCGGAGGTCGGCTCGCCAGGTTGACCGGCAAGGAAACTGACGAGCATCACGGCGAACAATCCGCCGGCGGTGAGCCAGCCCACGTTGCGGCGCTTCTCTTCCTTCCAAAACGGCTCGACGATGAGGACAAGCATCCCCAAAAGGAGGATCAAAATTTCAGGGAGGATGGATGCGAACAGGGTTGACGAAAACATTACGAACCTCCCAGCAGGCGCAGGACATAATCAACGCCGGTCTGCACCATTGGAGCCATGAATTTTGGATAGACGCCGATCACGATCATGAAAATGCACAACGTTGCAATGGCGACTTTGTCTAACACGGTAATGTCGGCGATGTGACCTTCGAGTTTCTCCGGCATAGTCCCGAAGAAGACTTGACGGATATTGCGCATGATGTAGGCGGCAGTGATGACGATGGAGATACTGCAAACCACAGCCACAAGCCAATGCACCTGCCAGACGCCCATGAATATCGGGAATTCGGCAATGAAACCTGAGAACAGCGGCATACCCATCGAAACCAAACCGCCAATGATGAACCCGACTGTGGCGAACGGCATCGCTTTGCTCATGCCTCCCAACTCGGGAATTTGGCGCGTGTGCGCCCGGTCGTAGATCATGCCGACGACGGCGAAGAAGAGCGCGGTCATCGCCCCGTGCGAAAACATTTGCAAACCCGAACCAAGCAGACCGTCGGCGTTGAGCGTGGAGAATCCGAGCATCACAAGTCCCATGTGCGAAACGGATGAAAAGCCGACCATGTATTTGAAGTCCATTTGCACGAAGGCGATGTATGCCCCGTAGACGACCGCGATGGCGGCAAACGCCATGATGAGCCATTGCCAGTATTGCGCGCCTTCGGGCAGTAACATGATGCCCACGCGCAACGCGGCGAAGGCGCCGAGTTTCATCAACACGCCGGCATGGAACATCGAAACGGCGGTCGGCGCGGCAACGTGCCCGTCCGGCGACCAGTTGTGGAAGGGCCAGATGCCGCCCAATACCGCGAAGCCGAGGAAGACCGGGAGGAACCAAACGATCTGGAACGACTGGGAGAAGCCCGCGTTTTCCATGGTCAACATATCGAAGCTCAGCGCGCCGGTATTTTGATATTGCGCCATGTACATCGCGAGCGCGCCGACGAGCGCAATCACCGAGCCGATCAACAAATATAACGTTAACTTCATCGCGGCATATTCGCGCGTGACGTTCCAGCCCCAGATGACGATGAGCAGGTACATCGGGAAGACGGCGATCTCATAGAAGAAGATCAGCATGAAGAGGTCGAGCGAGACGAACACGCCGAGCACGCCCCACGCCAGGATGAACAGGAAGGCGAAGAATTCGCGCGGGCGGTCTTGAATGCCAGCCATCACATGCGGGTGATCGTCGCCCCATGAGATCAGCACGCCGGTGAACATGACCACGCCGGTCAGCAGGACCAGCGGCGCGCTGATTCCGTCCACGCCGAAGTGCAGGCTGATGCCCAGGGCGGGAAGCCAGTCATAGTTTTCGATGAATTGATACCCTGCGGTTGTTTGGTCGTAGTTGAAGTAGACCCACAAGGACAGAACAAACACGAACGCCGCCGAAGCCAACGCAACCGCGCGCGTTTCATTCTTGCGGTTGGCGGGAATCAACAGGATGATCAGCGCCGCAACAAGAGGGGTGAAGGTGATGATACTTAGGACAGGGAAGGTCATATAGCCTCTGAAAAGCAGAGAGTAGAAAGTAGAAAGTAGAGAAATAGAGAATTGAAATTGCCTCTTTAGAAAAGCATCATAACGGCTTTGTTGATCACGTCTAGGATCCACGCGGGGTAGACGCCGATCCATAACATCAAAAGCATGAGCGGAGCCATGACCAAAATCTCGCGCGTGTTGATCTCGGTTAGTTTATGCTCGCCATGCGCCCAGTGTTCGTTCAAGGGTCCGTGCAAAACTTTTTTGAGCGCTTTCAAAATGTACGCGCCCGTGAAAAACAATCCCAGCATCGAGACGACCGTGTACGCTGTGAGGAGGGTCCACGATCCGCGCACGACGAGAAATTCGGAAATGAAGCCGTTGAGTCCGGGCAAGCCGAGCGACGCCATGCTGGTGAAGATCAAGATGCCGCCGTAGACCGGGACGAGCGCGAACAATCCGCCGTATTCTTCGAGGTTGCGCGTGTGAGTCCGTTCGTAGATGACGCCGACGAGGAAGAACATGCCGGCGGCGGACAATCCATGATTGAACATTTGCAAGATGGCGCCGTTCAACGCGATGGTTGCGTCGGGCGTTCCGGACGCCATGCCTGCCGCGGCAATTCCGAGCACCACAAACCCCATGTGATTCACGGATGAGTACGCGACCAGCCGCTTGAAGTCAGTTTGGGCGAAGGACGCCAAGGCGCCGAAGACGATCGCGGCGGTGGCAAGGAATGCCAGCGCCCCGGCGAAATACCGCGCTTCGATGGGATAGAGCGGGAGGATGAGTCGCAAAAACCCGTACGCGCCAAGTTTGAGCAGGACTCCGGCGAGGATCATCGAACCTGCCGTCGGCGCTTCGGTGTGCGCGTCGGGGAGCCAGGTGTGGAAGGGCCAGATCGGGACTTTGATGGCGAAGGCAATCGCAAACGCCCAGAAGGCAATGGCTTTCACACTCGACGCCGACATGCCGAGCAGGGTCGAATCAGGTTGAAGGGAGGTCCAACGCTGGGTGAGGGCGAGCAGGTCGTACGTCCCGAACAGAACGCCAAGGAGTTGAATCGCGAGCAGGAGTCCGAGCGATCCGCCCATGGTGTAGATCAGGAATTTCATCGAGGCGTAGTTGCGGTTCGCGCTCCCCCACTGGTTGATGAGAAAGTACATGGGGATGAGTCCCACTTCCCAGAAGACGAAGAAGACGAGCAAATCCAGCGACATGAAGACGCCCAACATGCCGGTCTCTAAAAAGAGGAAGAGCATCATGTAGGCTTTCACTTTTTCAGTGATGTTGAACGAGGCGAGGATGGCGAGCGGCGTGAGAAGCGTGGTGAGCAAGACCATCGTGAGCGAGAGACCATCCACGCCGAGGTGGAGGGTGGAGCCGAGCGCTTCGTACCATTCGTATTGTTCCTGAAATTGGAAGCCCGGCGCGGAGGCTGTGAATTGGAACCAAATTGAGACTGACAACAGAAACGGGATCAGACTGGCGCCCAACGCAAACCAGCGGAATAATTTATTTTCGCCGCTCGGTAGGAACAGCATGAACACCGCCGCCAGCGCGGGCAGGAAGAGGATAAGCGAGAGAAAGTGGGTTGAGATGAAATCCATGTTTCGTTCCTAAGCCAGCACAAAGAAATACAAAATCGCGCCGACGGCGAGGAAGAGGATCAGCGCGAGCATGAGATATTGTTGGATGCGTCCCGTTTGAATGACGCGCAATTTCTCGCCGGAGAAATAGGTGACATTTGCCGAGCCGTCGCCGAGGAATCTGTTGATGAAGGGCAGATCAAAGTAATTGCGGATGCCGTCGCCGATGCCTTGCGTGCCCGGACCGAAGAGATGCAGGATGCCGTCAATGAAGCCTTTATCCATGATCTGGTAGACGACCTTGTCGGCGAACCAGATCGCGGGCTTGACGAAGACCGCGTTGTAAATCTCATCCATGTAATATTTATTCTTGAGGAAGCCAAGTTGTAGTTTGTCTTCGGCAGGCGATTTGACGTTGCGATACATCAGGTAGCCGAGACTAAGTCCGCCGAGGGCGACGATGATCGAGGTCAACAACGGGACGGGATGGAATTCGCCCGCTTCGGGATGTTGCGCGAGAGTCCCGCCGGCGAATTCATGGATCCAGTTCGGGACGAGTCCGCCGAGGAGGGGGAAATCTTCGGGGATGCCGACCCAGCCATACCCGATGGCTAAGACCGAGAGGATGACGAGCGGAAGCGTCATCGTCCAGGGAGTCTCATGCGCGTGATTCGCCTCTTCTGTGCGCGGTTCGCCGAGGAAGGTCAACGTGATCTGGCGCATCGTGTAAAAGGCGGTGAGGAATGCGGCGACGGCGAGGGTCGCAAAGATATAGAGGTGTCCGTGACCAAACGCGTCGGCAAGAATTTCATCCTTCGACCAAAAGCCAGCGGTGACAAGCGGGAAACCCGAAAGCGCAAAGCCGCCGATGAGAAACGTCCAAAACGTGATGGGCATTTTGCTTTTCAAGCCGCCCATGTTGAACATATCTTGAGGGTCAACTTTATGATTCCCCGTGCGAAAGACTCCATGCTCCATGCCGTGGATGACCGAGCCTGATCCGAGGAAGAGCAACGCCTTGAAGAATGCGTGCGTGATGAGATGGAAGATGGCGGCAATGTACGCGCCGATGCCGAGCGCGGCGATCATGAAACCGAGTTGCGAGATGGTGGAATACGCCAGCACGCGCTTGATGTCGTTTTGCGCGAGGGCGATCGTGGCGGCGAACAACGCGGTGAACGCGCCGATGAACGCGACGACGGACATCGTCTGCGAGTCGAGACTCAACAGCGGGAACATGCGGATGACCGTGTATACGCCTGCTGAAACCATCGTCGCCGCATGGATCATCGCGCTGACGGGAGTCGGTCCCTCCATCGCGTCGGGCAACCACACATGCAACGGGAACTGCGCGGATTTGCCGACCGTGCCGATGAAGAGCAGTAATCCGATCAAGCCTGCGGTGGAGAAACCAAGCACGCCGCTTGGAATGACCTGCAGGGTGCGTAACGTTGATTCCGTAAAAATTTCACGGAACGAAAGTGTGCCGGTGACCGAATAGAGATACGCAATGCCCAACAACATGAACACATCGCCGATGCGCGTGGTCATGAAGGCTTTGACCGCCGCGTCGCGGGCGGATTTCTTCCCATACCAAAAGCCGATCAACAAATACGAACACAAGCCCATGATCTCCCAGCCGATGAACAACGTGAGCAGGTTGTCGGAAACCACGAGCGTGAACATGCCGAAGGCGAACAAGCCGATGAAGGCAAAGAAGCGCGAGTACAGCGGCTCGACGGACGCGACAACATGCTTGTGCCCGTGTTCGTCCACCGTCGCGCCGTGCGGGGGCAAGCCCTTGTGGTCGTGGTCGCCCTGCGGTTGACCGAAGTTGTGATAGCCGATGCTGTAGATGAAGATCATCAACACAGTCCAGGCGACGAAGAACAATGTCAACGCGGTGAGCGGGTCAACGAGAACGCCGACCCTGAGCCATGTCTCCCCCGTCGCCAGCCAGTTGATGGAGGATGTAAACGGATGCTCGCCCAAATGCTCCACGCCCAGCGCGCGCGCGAAGACAATCATGCTTCCGAGCCACGAAAGCAAAGCCGCGCCGACAGCGATCGTGTGGCTGAGCGCCTTGTTTCGATTTGTGAATAACACAATCAAAAAGAACGCGAGAGCGGGAGGGAGAGGAATAAGCCAGATGATGGTTTCGGTTGACACAAAGCCTCCAAAACTAGGGAGTAGGGAGTAGAGAGTAGGGAGTAGAGAGTAGTTACCTGCTCTCTAATCATCTATTCTCTATTCTCTATTCTCTAGAATTTCAACATATCAATCTCATCCGCAATGACCGTGTTGCGTTTGCGGTAAACGGAAATTACAAGCGCCAGACCCACCGACACTTCCGCGGCGGCGACGGCGAAGACGATGATGGTGAACACCTGCCCGGTAATATTCGTCACGTCGCCGTAACGCCAGAACGCGACGAGGTTCACGTTCACCGAGTTCAACATCAATTCGATGCCGAGCAAAATGGCGACCAGATTGCGACGCGACAACACGCCGAACAACCCAATGCTAAATAATGCGGCGGAAAAAATGAGATACCATGACAATGGAACCATACCAACTCCTTGAAAAACCGTCCCGCAGGTTTCTGCAAACGATCGATGCCATCGTTCAAACCTGCGGGACGTTGTATCATTTTCGATTGTACGCAACGTACACCGCGCCGATCAACGCGGCGACCAACAACACGGATGCGACTTCAAACGGCAGGACGTACGCATCGGGCGACACCAGCGCGTTGCCCAACGCCCCCACCGCGTCAAAATCGGACGGGAAGGCTGACGCAGTCTTCGTGACGCCGCTCCAACCGTGGACGAGAAAGACCAGCCCGCCAAACGCGAGCGCCGCGAGCAACGCGCCGAATCCCCAATTCCGATTCAACTGCGGACCCTGGTCGCGCATATCCTTGCGCGTGAGCATCACCGCGAAGATAAACAGGATCGAAATCGCGCCGATGTACACAACCACTTGAACCACCGCGAGAAAACTCGCATGGAGGATGGCAAAGATCGCCGCCACGCCGAACAACGCGGCGATCAACCAAAACGCGGCATGGATGAGATTCCCCGTCGTCACCACGCGCAACGCGGCGATCAGTGTCGCAAGGGCGACGATGAGGAAGATGATTTGGTCAATGGTCATTGAAGTAATTCTCCAATTCGCTAATTCTCCCGATGAGCCTTGGAGAATTAGAAAATTCTTTTTTATTGGCGCGCTTCAACCACTTGCGTACCCTCAATTCTTTCACGCTCCCTTCGGCTGGCAGAGCGGGCAACTTCGAGCGAGATCCACGCGACGAGGATGTTCGAGAGGAACATGCCCCCGATGTAGAGCCAGTTTGAGGCGTCGGCAAGAAGCGCGTTCATCAGGGCGGTCGTCATCAGAAGGACAAACGCGACGGGCGTGAGAAACTTCCAATTAAAAGCAAGCATGTGGTCGATGCGGATGCGGAGCAGTGTGTACTTCACCCACATGATGATCCAATAGCCAATGAACGCTTTGAAGAAAAGAATGGCGATGGCAAGGAACGCGCTGACCTGCTCCAAACCGAAGAAGCGATAACCGCCGAAGAAGAGGATCGCCCAAAAACCGCCGAACGTGAAGGCGTGCAAAAGTTCGCCCGCGTAGAACATGCCGAACTTCATGCCCGAATATTCGATGTTATAGCCGGAGATCAACTCCGATTCCGCTTCGCCCATGTCGAACGGGGAGCGTCCGAGTTCGGCGATCGCGGCGATGAGGAAGATGACCGCCGCCAGAGGCGCAAGGAAAAAATTCCACGTGTCTTGCGCGTTCGTGATCGCGCCGATACCCATCGAGCCTGCGAAAATCGTTGGGATGAGCATCACCGTCAGCATCGGGATCTCAAACGACAGCATCACCGCCGCCTCGCGAAACGCGCCGATGAGCGAATACTTGTTGTTCGAAGACCAGCCCGCCATGATGATCGAAAGCGTGCCGATCGCGCCCGCCGCAATGATGTACAACACGCCGATGTTCAAATCCACGCCGAGGATGGTGGGAGCCAGCGGCACCACCGCCCACAGGATCAACACCGACATCATCGAAAGGATCGGCGCGAGGTTATACAGCGCCCGGTCCGCGCCTTCGGGGGTGGTGTCTTCTTTAATGAGGAGTTTGATAATGTCGGCGAACGGCTGGATCAGCCCAAACGGTCCGACTCGATTCGGTCCGATGCGGGATTGGAAGCGCGAGACCACCTTACGCTCGATCCACACGAGGACGATATCCAACACCATCAGCAGGACGATCAGAATGAAAATGCCGAGGAAACCGACCAGGACGTTCGCCCAAAGTTCAGGCATACCCCAACCCGCAAAAATCCCAAGCAACCAATCTGCCGCAACTTTGAGAGGGTCTTTGAGAAAATCCATCATTGCTCCTGAATTTGCCATCCTCCCCGCCCCTTCTCTGTGTGGAAGAAGGGCCAGGCGAGGGACAAAGAAAAGGCTGAACAGGTTAAACCAATTCAGCCTTTTTCATTGATCCTATGGAAATTACACCCACTCCAGCATCCCTTTGCGCCATGTGTATGCCAAGCCGACAATGAGGATGAGGATAAAGAGGATGCCTTCGAGCGCCGCGAACATGCCGAGCGAATTAAGTTTCACCGCCCACGGGAAGAGGAAGACCGTCTCCACATCGAAGATCAAAAAAACCAACGCGAAAATATAATACTGGGCTTTGAACTGCACCCACGAATCGCCCACCGTTTCGATGCCGCACTCGTATGTTGTTTGCTTGATCGGGTTCGGTTTCTTCGGCGCCAACACCCACGCCGCGCCGATGGCGCCGATGGGAATGATCAACCCAACAAGTAAAAACAGACCCACATAAACCCACGAACTCATAAAATCTCCTGCGAATTTTTTTTACGAGCGGCAAGATTGTACCATAAAGGATTTCCGACCCAAATTGACGGAGTATTTATTCTGGTGTGATTTTCATCCTATTTTTTTCTTCGCCTGCGGAAGAAAAACCTCACAACATCTTCGAAAAACGGGAAACCGATGACGGTGCCTGCGATGGAACCAACTACTCCGAACGCCCGCGCCAAGTCACCCGATAGACCGAGGAAATTCACCGCTTCGATCTCGACGGGTTGGGCTGATACGGCTTTTTGGCTTTCTTCCCCGCTTGAGCGTTCCACAAAGCGCAGATACAGCCACACCGTCCCGCGATAGACTCCGACTCCATCGGGGCGAACGCTCCAATAAAATGAAACAGACTCGCCCTGCGCGAGAGGCTGGCTTGTGAGTCCAGGCGGCGAGACTTGCATCCCGGCGACATCGAATCGCGCTTCGGCGATCACGTTATGCGTTTCATATAAGTTAGGAATTTCGACCGTTTCACCCGTGACGACATTGCCTCCCACCTCCGCAGTCGGCGTGATATTGCCGAGATCATCCACCTCGAGCGTGAGGCGGACAATATCCGAATCTCCCGCGCGCATCTGCGGAGGAAATTCGAGCGTGATGCGCCGCCGCTCGGGAATCGCCGGTTGCGATGTGGGGCTGATCGAATCGCCACCGCCAGTATTTGGCAAAGCCGTCGAAACAGATTGAGACGGGGGAATTTCCTCGGCGGCCGGTTGATCCGTTGATGACGGCGCTTCAGGCGCCGCCGAAGATGCAATCCCGCAGGCGAGAACCGTCAGCGCGATCGACAACACCAATAACAAGCGCGGAAAAAATGCGGAGGTTTTCATGATATAGATTCAAAAAGATACGGTAACTGCATTTCGTTCGGCGCGATAGGTTGCGTCCGAACCTCGCGGCGCGACGGCGCGAATCCCCAGATCAACAGCGAGAGCGAGACCGCGAGAAGAAAGACGCCCAATAAGATTCGGATTCTGCGTGACATGATTTTCTCCGCAACGCCGACTTAAGTCGGCGCCACCGTTCGTGATGCAGTTGAACTGCATCACGAAAATCGGTGCGCTACTATTGAATCGCCGCCAACTCACCCGCCACCAGACCGGGGAACGCGGCGCGGAGTTTTTCGTCCACTTCGGGCGAGATCAACGGCTCAGGATTCTTCGACATAATTTCTTTCACTTTATTCATCGCCCGAGCATGGATATCCAACGCGCCTTTTCTCTCCCACGCAGTCCGCGCATCGCGGTCGGCAATCTTTGTCATCACGGCTTCGGTCTTCATGCGGTTGATCGTGTGTTTCGCAACGATGAATGAACCGCCGGGACCGATCTCTTTAATGAGGTCAACTGCCAAGTCTTCATCGCTGAACGAGATGCCGCGCTTAACGCGCTTCAACATCTGCGCCACTTCATCATCAATCACCGCTTTGGCAAAGTCGAAAGTTTTCAACGCATCAATCAACCCGCCGATGTTGAACATGTCCATGCCACCGACGATGCCGCCCATGCCAGACATGCCTGTTTCGTATCCAGCCTGCGCGTCATTCAATTTGGAATTTGTCAGCCCGACATAACCGCCGCACGGCACATTATAGAAACGCGCGAGTTGCGCGAACGCCATGTGCAACATTCCGCACTCAATTGCGCCTGATGTGTATGCGCCCGAGCGCATGTCCGCGACCGTTGCGAGCGTGGCATAAATTGTCGGCGTGCCTTCTTTCACCATTTGCATCAACGCGACCGTAGCGAGATACTCCGCGTTGCCTTGCACCAACGTCCCCGCCATAGACATGGGTGACGTGAGTCCCGCGTTCGGGACGATGGTGGGATACACAGGCAAGCCCTCGCCCGCAAAGTACATTACATTTTCAGTGGAAAGCACATCCATCGTCAATGGCGAAACAGTCGGGCAATAATGATGCGTGAGGAAGGGATGCTCTTTGTACGCCTCTTCCCCGCCCGCGACGATGTACGCCATCTCCATCATCGCCAGCGTATCTTTGTGATCGGTCGTCGTCGCGCGGATGGGTTTGAGACAATATTTCAGCGCAGGATACAAACGCGAGATCGTGAATTGATCTTTCGGCGCGTCGTCTGCCAGCGTGGAGATGGAAAACATATCGTAGCCAGGAAGTTCGTTGATAAGATGCGCGATGCGGGCAATATCGGCAGACTCGGCGCGTCGTTCGTGACCTGTGACTGGGTCAATGATATCGGGAGCGGAACTCGCCGTTACGATGACAGGGCTGTCGCGTGGAATCGTCTTATCGAATTTCGGGTCGCGCGCGTGAAAGGTAAACGATGGCGGCGCCATCTTCCGATATTTCTCGATCACCTCGCGCGGAAATTTAACCCGCTCGCCGTCCACCGAACATCCATGCTTGGCGAACAACTCCCGCGCAGGCGCATAGCGGACTTTGAAGCCTGTCTCTTGAAGAATCTCCAACGAGGCGTCGTGAATTTTTTGAATTTGATCTTGTGTAAGAAGTTCGGCGAACGACATGGAATGTCCTTTGATTTGATATGTCACCCTGAGGGAGCGTTTTCCAGTGACCGAAGGGTCTCTGCTCGGCGTGGAGGAGATGCTTCGCGGAGTTTATCCTGAGGCGCTCGAAGGGCTCAGCATGACATGAATGAAGTCTAAACCGTCTTCCTCTTCACCTTCACGTGCGGTTGTTGATTGTGAGGCGCGTTTTTCTTGGGGAGCCTTAGCTCGTGAAGAATTCTATCCTGCGCCCGTTTGCCTTGCGCGGCTACCTGCCGCGGTATATTCATAATTCTATCGAGTATCTCGAAGCGGTTATTCTTGAACGCCCAATGCTCAACCTTTAATGTGTTAGCCAGCTCAAAAATTTCAGCAACCGAAAACATTTGCAATCCCGCGCGTTTGACTTTTAACGTTGCGGCGGCTGTCGCAAACCGCGCGGACTGTTCAAGGTTCCAATTTTTGAGATAACCATAAATAAAGCCTGCGGAAAATGTCGCCCCCGCCCCGCACGCATCCACGGCTTTGACCTGCGGAGCGAACACACGGACAATCTCATTTCCTCGCGCTACGAGGCATCCGCCTTTGGCAAGGGTGATGATGGCGGTTTCAATCCCCGATTTCAATAATTTTCGAGCCGTGCCGATCAGCGCGCGTTTGCCGCCGAGTTGCGCGGCATCGGTCACTGCCTGACAAAACGCGGCGCTCTTGGCGTATTGTTTCAACACATCGTGATTTTTATGCCCATGTTCAAGATTCACAAACACAGGGACTTTGAGTCGATTCGCCTCATCTATCGCGCGGAGAACGTGATCCCCATCGTACCAATCCACGTAGAGGACTTTCGAGCCGCGCATCAACTTGAGGTCAGCCGAATCAAGCGTCCCCAGGATTTGAGGCGTGCGCTGCCAGAAGTACGTCCGCGCGCCTTTGCGGTCTGAGACGTTCACTTCGAGTGGAGTTTTGTATTCCTTCGTGAATCTCACCTTGCCTTGAACACCCCAATCCTTCAATCGCTTGGCGAGCGCGTGCCCGCGTTCATCGTCGCCGACGGCTGTGCCGATCATCCCCGCAGACACATCCCACTGGCGCAATAAACACGCCACGATCGCGGCATCGTCAAACACAAACTCGTTGACCTCGGTCACGATCGCGCCCGTGTTGTGCCTCGGCAACTTCTCGAGCACCATGATCTCAACAGGTGTCAGCATCCCAAAGCCGACGTATTCAGGAGGGGATTTTGGCATATGCCCATTATACATCGGTGGTTGAGTAGACCTGCGTGTTCGTCGCAGGTTGTATCGAAACCACCACACCGTAAAGTAATTCTTGTTACAAAAGTATGTATGCGTACAGTTGGTTTCGATACGACGGCGGATGCAATTTGGCTGGCAAAGACTCAATGCTTTCCGCCGTCTACTCAACCAACGGATTATTTTTTACGCCTTCAACTTCTCACTCTTCGGGTCATACAACACGGACGCGGACACTTCCGCCATGCGCATACCCTCGATTAACTCGACACCCACGCGCGTGCCAGCTTTTGCCAACTCGAGCGGCAGATAGGCGAGCAGGATGTTTTTCTTCACGGTGTAACCGTATCCGCCGCTTCTTACGCGCGTCAACACTTTGCCCTCGTAGTAGATCGCTTCGCCGCCGTAGATTTGGGTGAAGTCTTCGCCGTCTAGAACCAGTGTGCATAATTTTGTAGCGAAGCCTTTTTGTTTCTTTTCCATGAGCGCAGACTTGCCAATGAATTCCCCCTTGTCGAAGTTGACGCAGAATCCCAAGCCTGCTTCGAACGGAGTTTCGAGTTGGGTCACGTCGGTTGTATAGTAGCGGTAGGCTTTTTCGAGGCGGAGAGAATCCATCGCCTTGTAGCCACCGACTTCCATACCGAAGCCTTTGCCCGCGTGCATCAACAAGTCCCAGACCATGGAGGCGCGATTGTTTGGGATGTACAACTCCCAGCCGAGTTCGCCCACGTAACTGACTCTCTGCGCCCAGACTTTGACTCCGTTAATCGCGATGAAGCGCGCTGTCAGATAGGGAAAAGCCTCGTTGGAAACTGAATCAGACGTCACCTTGGAAAGAATCGAGCGGGATTTTGGTCCCATGATGGCAAGTGTCGCCCAATCCGTTGTGATGTCGCGTAGAGTCACGTCGTCATCATCTTGCGTATGCATTTGCAACCACGCCAGATCGTTGGCGATGAATCCCGAACCCGTGACAACCCAAAATTTATTTTGTTCGACGCGCGCCACAGTGACATCGGCTTCGACGCCGCCGCGCGTGTTGAGAAATTGAGTGTAGGTGGTACTGCCGACGGGTTTATCAACATTGGAGTCGGTGACGCGTTGCAAAAGTTTTAACGCATCGCGGCCCGTGATTTCAATTTTGCCGAACGACGTGAGATCGAACAACGTGGCGCGTTCGCGTGTGGCTTTATGTTCCTCGCCTACGCGCTCGAAATACGGAGGCTTGTTCCAGCCCCACGCTTTTTGATCCGCGCCCGCGCGCCGCCATTTTTTATCGGGCGAATAATACAGCGCTCGCTCCCATCCGAATTTTTCGCCGAAGACCGCGCCCAACTCTTGCGTGCGATGATAAACGGGACTCATGCGATGCGGACGCGCGGCTTCATTTTCATCGTTAGGGAAACGTAACGCGTAATAATATTTGACGCTCTCGACTGTGCGCTCCGCGGCATATTGCGGATCGGTAAAATAATTTCCGAAGCGCGTGGCGCGAAACGCGTTGACATCCATCGGCGCTTCGCCTTCGACGATCCATTCGGCGAGCAGTTTGCCCATGCCGCCCGCGCCGCCGTATCCATTGAGCGACATGCCCGCGAGCATCCATAAGCCGCGCGCGCCAGCGACAGGTCCGAGCATGGGCTGACAATCGGGCGTGTACGCGCCAGGATGACACGTGATGTCAATGATGCCCGCGTCTTTCAAAAACGGGATGCGGCGGATCGCGCCCTCGAGCAACATTTCAAATCGTTGATACGAATGCGGCAGTGTCGCGTTGCCATGTTCCCACGGCGTGCCGTCAATCCAACGCGCGGGCGGGTTCGGTTCGTAGCCGCCGATCACGAGTCCGCCTTGCTCTTCGCGCATGTACACCAAATTATCGGGGTCGCGCAAACACGGCGTGTTCTTCGGGAACTCATGCCCCGCCACCGCTTTGAGCGTGATGTGTTGATGGTCAACGGGCGTGGTCGGCAACGGCACGCCCACCATCGCGGCGAGTCGCGGCGCCCACATGCCCGCGGCGTTGATCACAAGATTCGTTTTAATCGCGCCCCTATCGGTGATCACCGATTGAATTTCACCGCGCGGCGAAAGTTCGAGTCCTGTGACGCGCGTGTTCGTGTTGACCTCCACGCCCATCTCTTTGATGATGCGCGCCAAGCCCGTCGTCGTGTCGTACGGTGAAAGATGACCATCGCGCGGAAGATAGATCGCGCCGTATAAATCTTTGTCGGTGATCTGCGGCATGATTTTGACCGCTTCGGCTGGGGAGATGATCTCCACCTCCATGCCGATCGCCTTCGCCCGACTCACGCTTCTTTCCAACTCTTTGAGCTGGTCCGCGCTGGACGCCACCCTCAAACTCCCGACGTGGTGGAAGAATCCGAGTTCGCTCCACAATTCGATGGAATATTTGCGGAACGACATCATCGTCTTCGACGTGGCGAACTGCGTCACCACCCCCGCCGCATGTGACGATTCTCCGCTGGCGATGTCGCCTTTCTCCAGCAGGACAATATCGCGTTTGCCGAGTTTATGTAAATGGTATGCGACGCTCGTTCCGTAAATTCCGCCGCCGATGACGACGATCTCTGCTTGGGTTTTCATTTTCACCTTTTTGTTTGAACGACCCCGAAGGGGTCAAATGATTCTAGATCATGCATGATCGAATTCAAACCCCGAAGGGGTGTCATTATGTCATCCCTTCGGGATTGGACAAAACTTCGACGATTCTATAATCCTATCATCCCTTCGGGATTTTTAGTTTGGTGGTTGAGTAGGTTTGAGGCGATAGCCGAAGCCCCTATCGAAACCACCAGTATTCAAGAGTAATTTTGTAACAAGAATTGTTTTACGCCGTGGTGGTTTCGATACGCCCCTCAAAAAGCATTCGGGGCTACTCAACCACCGATTATGAATTAATTCTGTACTTCACTCAACCACGTACTGAACTCCCTCGAATCCATCTTCTCCTCCGCCCTGCCCCAACGCTCGATTGCCCAGCCCCAGAAGTCGAAGTCAATGGTGGAAATGTTCGCCTGGATCGCCGCCCAGAGTCCCCAGCCCACATCGGACATGATCATGTTGAGTTTCATGCGAGCGATCATGGCGGGAGACGCTTCGCCGAAGTACGCGGCGCAGACTTCGGCAATTTGAACGTCATTGAATTGCATTTCCTGACAGGTATTGCCGAGCTCAAAGGTCGGGTCGTTGTTGCCGCTGTATTCGTAGTCAATGAGCCAGAGTTGCTTCCCATCGTCAATGTAGTTTTCGGCGAGCAGATCGTTGTTGCAGGGAACGGTCGCCAACGGCTTGACGTTCATCGCCTGCTCGATGCGATTTACTGTGGGCATTCTATCCAAATATCCATCTGGGATTTTGATGGCGCGGTCACGGCAGAGGCTGAGATAATATTCCGTGAGGCGGAACATGTTGAAGTCCAGCAAGAAGCGTTGACCCGCGTGGAGTCGCTTGATGGCTTGCGCCATGCGCGTCGGTTGTCCCGACTCGTTGAGCGAATCCTTCGACATGGTTTTGCCGTTCAGAAATTCGATCACCATCACGTTGTATTCGGGCAGGTGATAAAAAATCTTCGGCGCAACGCCCGCTTGCGACGCGGCTTTGGTGTTGTGATATTCGTTGGCGCGGTCAATCGCAAGGAGTTCGGTGCTGGCGCCAGGCACACGGACAAAATACGGCGCGCCATCCACTTCCACTTTGAAATTGGAGTTGGTCAGTCCGCCAGAGAGCGGCGTGACGGAAATATTTCTTCCATTCCATTCGGGAATTTTTGTGACAACTTCATCAATGACGGACATACTCTCCTCAAACGTAAACAAGTAGACACGAAAACACGTACACACGTGTCTGCTTGTCTACCTGTTTACTTGTGTACCTGTTTACTGACTTTTCAAAGCACCAACACCGCTTCCTTCGAACACATCACTTGCTCTTTCGCGCCGATGGCGGGCAATTCAAGGAACGGATTGTTGAACGTGTCCATGTTGAAGTTGGTGTTGCCAATTTTGATTTGGATGCGGACCACTGAACCCAGGAAAGTAATGGTTTCGATGGTGCAATCAATGACGTTATCTTTCTTCGGCTCAACGGCAAAACTGAAACGCTCGGGTCGCACGGAAATTTTGACCTTGTCGCCTTTCTTGCGGCTTGCGAAATCCTCTTCGGCTGTCTTGAAGTGGACGCCGTCCATCGCAAGGATGCCCTTCGCGGGGTCAACCACTTCGGCATCGGCGTTGTTGAGCGAGCCGACGAAGTTCGCCACAAATTGCGTCTTGGGAAAGTTATAAATCTCAAACGGCGTGCCAACTTGTTCCATCTCGCCAACATTCATCACAACGATTCGATCCGAAATGGATAACGCTTCCTCTTGATCGTGTGTGACGAAGATGGCGGTGATGCCTAAACGTTTTTGAATGGCTCGGATCTCCTGCCGCAATGAAACGCGAATTTTCGCATCCAACGCGGAGAGCGGTTCGTCAAGCAACAACACCTCTGGGCGAATTGCAAGCGCGCGGGCGAGCGAGACGCGTTGTTGTTGTCCGCCTGAAAGTTGGTAGGGATATTTGTTAGCGTGTTTTTCGAGATTGACGAGATTGAGCATTTCATCCACGCGGGCGTGAACATCAGTTGCATTCGTCTTGCGAATGCGCAGACCAAAGCCAATGTTTTGCGCGACAGTCATATTCGGGAAGAGCGCGTATGCCTGAAAGATCATACCAACGTTGCGCTGGTTCGGGGCTTTGTCGGTAATATCAACGCCGTCCAGTGTAATCTTGCCAGAGGTTGGGAGTTCAAACCCGGCGACCATGCGTAGCGTCGTCGTTTTTCCACAGCCTGACGGTCCAAGGAAAGAAACGAATTCACCTTTCTCTATGCCGAGGTTGAATTTATCGACCACTACCACATCGCCAAATTGTTTGGTCACATTTTCAAGAGTCAAATAAGACATGAGGATTCTCCGCTGCAAATATCTTTAGTGCGCGCCTGTGGCTTGTCCCTGCCCGCCGGTGACAAATTGGATCATGCCCATGGCAAACCAGGTCATCAAGAAAGTGACAAACGACAACGCGGCAGGTTCATACGCTTTATGCTGACCGATCAAAAACAGATATGGACCGAATGCGTCCACGCCAAGGAACGAGGCTAACGTCACCTCGCCGACGACGATCGCAAAAGTGAGCAACGCTCCACTCAATAACGCCGACCGGACATTGGGCAGAATGACCTGCGTGATGATGGTAAACCACCCCGCGCCCAAACTTTGCGCGGCTTCGGTCAACGTGCGGATGTCCACCACGCGCATACCGGTGTCCACCGAGCGGTACATGTAGGGCATGGCAAGCACCATGTAACCGGCGGTGATCAACGCGTACGTTCCAAATTTCGTCGTAGTTAAGGGCTGGAACAATTCAATATCGGTAAACGGTATGGTGAAATGCGTGCTATACGTTCGGATGAGGCCGAACACGAGGATGATCGCCGGGATGACGAACGGTAACAACGTGATGAATTCAGCGATCCGCCGCGCTTGGGGCACACGCAATCGAATCCAGTAAGCAGTCGGAACGATTAGGATGGCGCTGCAAATAATTGTCGCAACCGCAAGGGCATTGGACAATAAAAAGGTTTCCAGAAAGCTTGGGTCTTCAAAGGCGCGTTCATAGGCTTTGAAGCCGAGAACATCCCGCTCCATGCGGAGGGAGTGCCGCAAGGTGGCGAATAATGGCACGAGGAAATAGATCGCGCCGAGGATGAACCAGACCCAACTCCAAAACCGACCGCCGATCCGCAATAGCGACCAGCGTTTTCGACCCCGCCCGATCGAGACATCAACAGATGATTCGCTCATCGCAACCACCTTTCAGAAACCTTTTGAAGCCACGAATACCCAAGAAGCGACACCGCCATAATGATGACCATCCCCATTGCCATGGCATAGCCCAAGCCGGGATTATGCAACACATCTCCGCGGATCTGCGCGCCGATCTGTATGGTGATGATCCCCAGCCTGCCGCCGGTCAAGGCGTAGGCGGTGGCGTAGGCTCCGAAGGCGTTGCCAAATAAAAGGATCATCGAACCGAGGATGGAGGGAAGCAGGATCGGCATGGCAACCCGCGTCCAATATTGGAAGTAGGATGCGCCCAGATTCTCAGCGGCTTCGCGCCATTCGCGCTTCAGACCGTCCAGCGCGGGGACCATCACCAGCACCATCAAAGGGAATTGAAAGAACATGTAAATGGCTGTTAATCCCCAGAACGTGTATAAGTCAAAACCGGCTTGATACAAGTCAATATTCAAATTGTCTTTCAGCAGGAGCGTGACGAATCCGCGCCTGCCCAGGGTGGCGATAAATGCAAACGCCAGAGGAACACCGGCGAAGTTCGAAGCAACACCAGAGAAGGTGATCAACGCCGAGCGCAATTGTCGCGGCAGACCGCCCACCGTAATCGAGTACGCAAGCAGGAACCCAAATATCCCCCCGCCAATGGCGGTTGCCGCGCTGATTTGAATACTCAATTTATATGCGTTGACAATTGACGGGGTTTGGAGAAGCAGGGCATAATTTTCCAGCGTAAACTGCCCCTCTTGATTGAAAAAACTCCCTTCCACAAGATACAACGAAGGGAAGATAATGAACATGATGGCAAACAAAAAAAACGGGGATACGCCCAACCAGTTTTTGAGATTTGACGGTCCTTTGATTTTCGGAAGGGCTATGGAAGTTTGAGCCATGTCTGAAGTCCTCAAACAATCTTCGTGCTATTGGGCGAGACCCTGCCGTGCGGCAGGGTCTCGCGTTTTTGGTGCAGAAAATTTCCTTATGGAGCGGCTTGAATGTTCGCGCCGACAGCGGCATCCCAATTTCCGGTGATGAGCGCTTTGGCGGCATCCAACTGAGCAACGGTCGGGAACACTGCGCCGGATACATCAGGCAACTTGGCGAGCAAGTCGGCTGGGATCACGCCGCGATCGCGCATATCTTGTTCGCGGATCGGGTGGCAGTAGCCCTTCATCCAGATCGTCTGACCTTCATCTGAATAGAGGAACTCCATCCACAATTTGGCGGCGTTCGGGTGCGGAGCGTAGGCGCTGATCGCTTGAACGTACACGCCGGCGAAACGACCGGAAGCGGGAATCACAACCTCAGCCTTCGGGTTGCCTTCGAAGGAATCGACAGCGGCGAGGGCGTTGTAGTCCCACGTAATGCGGACAGCGGTTTCACCGGTAGCAACCAAGCCGTTATTGGCGATCAACGGGACGAGGTTACCAGCGGAGTTCATCTGGGCGAAATAGTCGAGACCAGGCTGAGCGTCATCGAGCGAGCCGCCATTGGCGAGAGACGCCGCAAAGACGGATTGAATCGCTTGATTGGAGGTGCGAGGATCGCCAGAGAGCGCGACCTGCCCGTTATATTTCGGGTCGAGCAAGTCTGCCCAATCTTGCGGGACTTCAGGCTGAACATCGGTATTCACAAGGAAGGACAACACACCGTAATAGTCGCCATACCAGTAGCCTTCGGCATCCTTGGCATCGGCAGGGATCGAATCCCACGTGGAAACTTTGTACGGCTGGATCAGTCCCTCAGCCTTGGAGGAAGGACCGAACGCAAAACCAACGTCAATGACATCGGGAGCCTGCGGACCGGGGTTATCCTTGTTCGCTTTGATGGCTTCGATCTCATCGCCGGAGCCGGCGTCTGGGTTCAATTCGTTGACTTCGAGCCCATATTTTGACTTGAAGGTCTCGATGGCTTCGCCGTAATTGCACCAGTCGTGCGGGAGCGCGATGGTGGTGAGCATACCTTCCGCTTGCGCGGCGGCGATCAAATCCGCCATCGGGTCTGTGGCGGGAGCCTCAGTCGCGGGCGCTTCTGTTGCGGCAGGCGCTTCGGTCATCGCCGGTGCCTCGGTCGCGGCAGGCGCTTGCGTTGCGGCGGGTGTGCACGCGGCAAGCGCGATGCTCGCGAGGAGCAACAACGAGAACAGGTTGTACAAACTCTTTCTAGTCTTCATTCTCTCTCCTTTGAGATACATTGACTTGTGGAGAGCCACATGCTCTCCATCGTTTTCGATTATATACTGAACAATTCAAACACGGTTAATCATTTGTAAAGACCACTTTAACGGGCGACTTCCTCCACCTCCTCATACCAGCGCACGCGCGTGCCGACCTTATCTCGCATCTTCCATTGGATGGACTTCGGCATCGATTCGAACACCTGAAGGATCTCGGAAATCCGTTTCTTAATCTGACTTCGTTCTGATTCAGCCAGCGCAAGCGACTCCTCGCTTACGGTTTCTTCGACACGCTTCAAGTTGATCGTGGTAGTTTTGTACAAGCCCCAATCGGCGCCGCACAACAACTCAAGACGTCGAAGGTTGATGCAATTCTCATCGCTTGAACCAGTTTCCACGTAGAGAAGAAGCGAAGCGATATCCAGCGCGTCCTTGCGATTCAAATCCGCGATCTGCGCTTTCGTCAGCAACAATTCCGCGGGCGGAATTGTGACCGGATGAAGATGGAGTCGGTCTTCGAGGGGAATTTTGTGACACATCACAAACGAGCCGACAAAAACATCCACCTTCATCTCGGAGTCGTTGTGAAAGTAGATCTGCCGCTGGTCGCCGTTCAGCAAATTAAATTTCTTGTGCGGGGAGTATCCAGCCTTCTCCATAAATTCTTGAAACTCGCGGCGGCGCTTCGCTTCAACGATCAGGTCGAGGTCGCCAAAATCGCGCGTAAAGATCGGATGCTCCATTTTGTGATGCGCCTTTACTGCCAGCCCGCCCAGCGCGCGCAAAAGGATGGACTGCTCGCCGGCAATAGCGATCAATCGATTCATTTCAATATAAGCGTCTGGCTGAAAAGGCACGAAGCGATTCTACCAATAAATGACCCTAAAGGATTATCCGGAATCCTTTAGGGTCAGAACTAGAAATTTTGAAGCGGCTACTCGGCAGGGATTTCAGCCTGCACTTTATCGAGGTCGATGCCCTCGCCCTTGCGCCGGGCTTTGAAGCCGTAGTAGATCGCCGCGGCGGAAACATAACACGCGCCGAGGAAAATGATCGAGTTGGTGTTCTTGAAACTGATTCCATACAAGCCCGCGCCCTCGCCGCCTGAGTTCAGCCAGGGGTCGAACATCCATTCAACCAACAGGAAGCCGAGGAAGCCGGCAAAGATCACGCCCGCAACGGTGATGAGCGGAATGCCAGCCACTTTCATTTGGGCAATCGGCGAAGCCTCATACAACGCTTTCTTCTTATATGGCAGAACGATCGCGGCAATGGCGGTGCCAAAGTACATGATGGCAATGCCTTGCGTGGCGGCAAGCGTAATGGATCGGAAGCCCGCCACGTTATACGCATACAACGCGGCAACAACGATCGCCGGCAGGATCATATACAACATCGCGTTCACCGGCGTGCCGTTCTTGTTCAGCTCTGCGGCTTTTTCCGGGAGCAGGCGGTCAAACGCGGCGGCGAAGATCACGCGGGTCGAGGAGAGGAACAGCGTCCCTGCCCAGCCGAACCACCACGTGCTCATCAACAACAGCACGACGATCTGCACGAGGCGATTGTCGGTGAGGAAGACCGCCAGCATCGCGGGGTTGGGCCAGACCGGAAGCGGAGGCGCTTCGGTTACGTAACCCCACGCGTAATTCCACCAGGCGGCGTTCGCTTGCACGTAGAAATCCCAGCCGATGGTTTTGGCAACGCCGAGGAAGAACACAATTCCCAACGCGGTGGTGATGACAAGCGCCCAAGCCATGCCGGCAAAGTTCCGTTTGTAATCGGTCGCGCCGCGCACTTCGCCGTACAATGTCGCGCCCCAGTTGGGCCACAAGTTGAAGAAAACCAAATATGGGAGAGTCAGCATGATGAGTCCGAACGAGCCGCCCGTCAACGGGGTTGAAGCGAACGCGTCCACGCCGGCTTGAGCGGTCGCATCGTAGAGTTCGCCCTGCGTGCCGAAGTACGCGGCAGAGTTGGACGCGAGTCCCGCTTTGAACGCATCCGGCGAACCGGTAAACAGCAAAACGATGACGATCAGCAATCCGAGCATGCCTGCATAAAACGAATACTTCTGGACGCGCGCGTAGTTCTTCATCCCAAGGAAGATAACCAACGCCACAAACCCGAGGGTCAGCAAGGAACACACAAACAGGGCGTTTCCCTGCCCCGCGAACCACACCGCGGCGGACTTCAAACCGAACGCTCCGAGTAACGGGGTTAGCACGATCTGGCGGAGCATATCGCCGTAGATGGGAGTCCACAACCAAAGCGTGAACCACCAACCCGTGATGGAGAGGATGAAGCCGATGCCGCCGCCGAAAATGCGCGTCTGCCAGACGTAGTCGCCGCCGGAGCGGGGCATTACGGCGATCAACGAGGCGTACACAACCACCTCAAAGATGATGAACGCCGCGCTGATGAGCAACGCGGGGATCATCCCTCCGCCAAAATAATACATCTGGCTGAAACTGTAGAACCCCAACGTCACCAGATTGATCGAAAAGAACGCGTAGATGAACGCGTCCATGACCGACCACGAACGCACCATGCCGGTCGCCTTGCGGACAAATAAGTTGCTCATTTCACATCTCCTCTATTGAATTGAGTCGTACCGCAAAATTCATTTTGCGAGTACCCGGCGGAAGAAACCTGCCATGCCGTCGGCTACTGTACATAACACAAAACCCGAGCGAGAGTTATCCTGATGTCAGCACGTAATTTTCGATCTTATCCTTGCCCAGTTTCACAATTGCCCCCAACAGAGTCCCCTGTTCGTACATCGAGCCGGGGTTGATGCACAACGTCTTGCCCACTTTCATCGCCCCGCGCCCTTCGTGGATGTGCCCATGCAAGCCGAGAAGCGGCTCATATTTTTCGATGGCTTCGCGCAGAGCCGTCGAACCGACCGGCTTCAAAGCCTGACCCGCCAACACGGGACGCAAATCCTTGTCCAGTTCGGGAGCCTCATCCAGTCCTGAGCGATACGGCGGCACGTGGACGTTGAACACCGCGTTCTTCGGATTCTTCAACTTGGAGATCATCGCTTCATACCGGACCTTGAGCTGGTCCTCCTCCTCTTCCCGGTGCGTATCCCACGGAGTTCGGTTGCTCCACCCCGAGGCGATCATCTCGTGATGCTCATCCAACTGCGTGACCTGCCCCTCGACCAGCAACACCCGCTGCGACGCGCGGATGACATCGTCCACTTCATCCATATCGTCGTTGCCCGGCGAGCAGTAGACTTTCATGTCCGTACCGCCCAATTTTTTTTCGGCGATGTCCATCCACTGCTGGACGACTTTCAACACCTCGGCGTTGAAAATTTCCGAAACGCGATTCGGATTCTTCTCCAACTCCGCCATCTCATCGGGATTCGTCAAATACGGATAATAGCCGCGACTCCGCACGCGCTTCTTCATTTCGGCGAGTTCGTCCGCGTTTGTAATTGGAAATTCCTGTTCGAGCAAAGTGACTTTGTAATTCTCCCCGCCCTGATGAATAAACGGCACGACCGCTTTGCCGGTCATATCGCCCCCAAGGATCAGCACATCCACTTCGTAAAACTTCCCCGCGTTCAAAAACTTGTTCCAGCAAATATCCGAACCATGAATGTCTGTCGCAAAAAACAGTTTGGTCACGGTGGTTTCCTCCGCAAGGGATTTGGATTGACTTCGCTATTGTGCTGTCGTTGATTATATATCCTTAGCCACAGAGTTCACAGAGATCACTGAGATCAATTCTCAAATTCTCTGTGCGCTCTGTGGCTGAATCTTTACGGATACACCCTCTTGATCGTCCTCGGGAATGGAATCGCTTCGCGGATGTGTTCGATGCCGCACAGCCACGCGACGACTCGTTCCACGCCCATGCCGAATCCTGAATGCGGAACTGAGCCATACTTGCGAAGTTCGAGATACCACTTGAACGCTTCTTCGGGCAATCCCTCTTTGTGGATGCGCGCCAGCAACGCGTCGTGACTCGACATGCGCTCTGAGCCGCCGCAGATTTCGCCGTAGCCTTCAGGCGCGAGCAAGTCCACGGACTTGCAGACTTCAGGGCGACCAGGCCATGGCTCCATGTAAAACGCTTTGACCGCGCTGGGATAGCCATAGACAAATAACGGCTTGTCGTGAAGTTTCGTCAATTCGGTTTCGTGCGGAGCGCCGAAGTCCATGCCCCATTCGAATTTGAGGAGTTCTTTGCGTTCGGGGTCGGTTTCTTTTTCGTACAAGTCAATGAGATATTTCGCCGCGTCGTCATACGACATGCGCGGAAATGTGCCAGTGACGTTTTCCAGTTTGGTCACATCGCGCCCCAGGAATTTCAACTCGGCGGCGCACTCGCGCATCACAGTTTGGACAATGTGCGTAATAAGTCCCTCTTCCACGTCCATCAAGCCATCCAAGTCGCAGAAAGCGATCTCGGGTTCGAGCATCCAAAACTCGGTGAGGTGACGACGCGTCTTCGATTTTTCCGCGCGGAAGGTGGGACCGAAGCAGTAGACTTTCCCAAACGCGAAGATGTTGGCTTCGTTGTACAGTTGACCCGTCTGCGCGAGGTAGGCTTTACCCTCATCGAAGTATTCGGTCTCGAAGAGAGTCGTTGTCCCTTCGGCGGCGGCGGGAGTGAGGATGGGCGTGCTCATCTCAAAGAAGCCGTTGGAGTCGAGCCATGCGCGAGTCGCCGCCATGACGGTACTGCGCACTTTCAGGATCGCCCACTGACTTTGCATCCGTATCCACAAGTGGCGATGATCGAGCGCGAAATCGGGACCGTGATCTTTGAGCGACATCGGGTAATCCAACCCCGCCTCTTGCACGATCTCGATCTGCTTAACGCCGAGTTCATATCCGCCAGGGATGCCAGGCGCGCGCTTATCCTCTCGCACCGCGCCTGTGACGATCACCGACGACTCTTGCGGAAGTCGCATGACCTTGTCGAAGACCTCGGGTTCAAGGTCGCCTTTGAACGCGACGCACTGCACAAAGCCCGATCCGTCGCGCACGAGCAAAAAGCATAGCTTGCCCTTGTCCGTGCGGTTGTAGACCCAGCCTTTGATGGTTATTTCTTGACCGATATATTTTGATATTTGTGAAACGCTGATTTGTTCAGCCATGAATGCCTCTTAATTTTGAGAATTCGATTTCCAGTTCTTCGAGATTGATCTTCGCACCAGCGGTGGTTAGAAAGTCCATTCCAAGAATCCCTTGAATGTCGAAACCATAGTCCATGCCGCCAATTTCGATCTCAAACTGTTTTACCGAAAATGTTCCTACTTTCAGTTCATCAACTGTGCGAGTGAAGACAACTTCGCTACCGCCAACTCCGAAAATAGTGTGGAGCGTATCCTCGGGTTGCGGCGCTATGCCAATTTTCGACAATTCATCTGCCGATAATATTGTTCCACCCGATCCAGTGTCCACGAGAATGTTTGGGATTTTTATCTTTCCGCGTTGGTGGACCACAGTAATTCCAACGAATGGAAGATTATCCCTGAGCCGTAGCCGCACGTCCCCTCCGAATGCCGAGCCACTGTCTCTCTTGGATGTTCAATTCTTTGCGGCTAGTGTGGACAAAATAAAATTCACGTTCGGGATATTGCTTGTGAAACGCGCGGTATTTCTGCATGGCGGTTGTGCCATCTGTGCACGATTCCATGACCGCGATTTTATCCAACACGCGTTTTGTTCTAGCGCTGTGCGCTTTGACGGCTTCGATCACCAGCCACTGATTTGGGTAGGTTTTGCGTACGTTCATCCAGCGCATGAGAATACTCCTCGTCTCAACATAGATCAACCTGCTCCATGAATTTCCGTAAGAATATCTAGATTTCATAGGGAGTTCGTACTCCATCCCACTTTGAAGTAAAGTCTTTGGTATTTCGCGTGACCAGCGTAGCATTGAATGCTTTCGCTGTTGCCCAGATGATGGCATCTGGTAAACGGATTCGATGCTGACGGCGTAATCGGACCGCGATTTCGGAAATATTTACATCAATGGGAGCAATTTCGAAAAGGCTTTCCAGAAAGTTCCGCGTTTGCTGATCATCGCCTTTTTCGCCTACCAGAATCTCCATCCATGTGATTCTGCTGATAATCACCTTTTCATACAGGTTGTACTCAGCATCCGCTTCGGACAAGCCGTTCAGAGCATCAATGACTATGTTTGTATCAAAAACGGCGATCACAGATGATTATCCCCATTCAGAGCGAAGATCGTTTTGATACTGGAGCGCGTCAATATTCCTCCCGCGCCATGAACCGTAGGCGGGATGTTTACGCAACGAATTCTTTTTCTCTGGCTTTGTTTCGCTGTGCTGAAGCAGGGAAAGAATGAAATCTAGGGCTTCGCCCTGTTTTTCAGGAGGAAGCAAGCGTACTTCTTTTTGGATTCGCTCTAATAAGGTCATGGTTCACCTCTGCCTTGATTTTACATCAAAAAGCAACTTACTTTCTCCTCTCCTCCAACCCCTTCACCACCAACTCCCTCGTCACATTCGGATCAGCCTTCCCCTTCGTGGCGTGCGCGACTTGACCGACGAACCATTGCAGGAGGGTCTCTTTGCCTGCGAGATATTTTTCCACTTCGGAGAGGAGTTAGGCAAATGCAAGAAAATGCGGTGGCGCGTAGAGCAGGCGTTTCCGCATGGGTTCAGGAGATTGAGTTTCGCAGAGCGTTCGCAGGCGCTTCATCGTTGCCGCCGATTCGAGTAGGAAGAACGGCTCTTTCAACGCGCCGATCTCTTTTGTCCATGAAGGCGGTTGTTGATTGCTTCGTTGGGCAAGCAATTCTGTTAAAGCCGCGCTGACGGTCAATAAGCGCTGGTCTGTGGTGGATGGTCGAGGAAGAGCGCTAAAGTCCGTATTGGAGCGAGTCAAGTCTTGAACGAGACTGCGTAATTTGAGATGGTCTCGTTCAAGCGCGGCTTGGGCAAGTTGTTCAATCTGTTCCATATAAGTTCTCCCATAAATCCCAAAAAGCGTATTGCGCGGTCAACTCATCGCCCTTTACGAGAAACGGTTCGACGCTTTGCCAAACATCATCTTTTTTTCTACCCTTTCCAACTTCCTGCAAAAGCCGTCGAGCGTCTGAAACATCAATATCGTCGCGCCATGCAGAGAGTTTCATCGCGAGCAATTGTTCCAAAGAAGGCGTTCGCGCTTCTATCCCAGGCGCTTGAAACACAATCGGTCCATTGCTAATGCCCACCAAATATCCTTTTGCGCCGTCATTCAACCAATCTTCTGTCCAGTCGAATTCTTCGGCAACACTTTTTGCCAGTTCTCGAACCAGACGGGCTTCACGCGGCTCGAGAATAACCGCGTCTATATCCCGCGTGGATGAGCGCGCGTCGAATTGAAGAACCATGACTGCGCCGCCAACGAGAGTCAATTGAATATGAATCCCTCTGGCTTGGGCTAGTTCTCCAAGTCGTTTTAAGCCCTCTTCGATTTCACTACGCGTAAATATTCCCATGGCTTTATTTTACACCACAGATAACTTACTTCCTCCTCCCCTCCAACCCCTTCACCACCAACTCCCTCGTCACGTTCGGGTCCGCCTTCCCTTTTGTGGCGCGCGCCACTTGACCGACGAACCATTGCAGGAGAGTCTCTTTGCCTGCGAGATATTTTTCCACTTCGGCGGGGTTGTCGTTCAGAACTTTCGTCACGGCTTCCTGGATGAAACTTTCGTCGGAGACTTGGGCGAGTCCCTTTTCGCGGACGATCTGTTCAGGGTCACCACCGTTTTTTAGGAGTTCGCTCAACACGACTTTTGCCGCGTTGCCGCCGATGACTTTGTCGGTCGTCATGTCAATGAGTTTGGCGAACGATTCGGGCGGGAGAGTCACATCGTCTATTTTTATTCCCGTCTCGTTGACGTAGCGCATGAACTCGCCCGCGATCCATGAATGGACGGCTTTCGCTGAACTGTTCGATTTCGCAACGACTCGCTCGAAGTAGTTCGCGAGAGAAAGCTCGGAGGTGAGAAAACGCGCGTCGGACTGAGTCAAGACGAAGTCCGAGATGAAGCGTTTTGTTTTTGCGTCGGGCAATTCGGGGAGAGTCGCGCGAATCGCTTGGATCCAATCCGAATCCAAAATAAGCGGAGGCAAATCAGGTTCGGGGAAGTAACGATAGTCGTGCGCGCTTTCTTTGCCGCGTTGCGAATACGTCTTGCCCGTCGCTTCGTTGAAGCCGAGCGTTTCCTGTTCGATGGTTCCGCCACGCGAAACAATTTCAGTCTGTCGCGCGATCTCGTATTCGATGCCCTGCGCGAGCGAACGGAACGAGTTGAGATTTTTTATTTCAGTGCGCGTGTTGAGTTGCTCGCTGCCCGCCTCGCGCACCGAAACATTCGCCTCAAAACGGATCACGCCTTTTTCCATGTCGCCCGAATTCACATCGAGATAACGTAAGATCGCGTGCAACGCGGTCGCGTATGCTTTCGCTTCGTCGGACGAACGCAGATCGGGCTCGGTGACAATTTCGAGCAACGGGACTCCGCTTCGGTTGTAATCAATGAACGAGCGCGCGTCGGCGTGGGATAACTTGCCCGTGTCCTCTTCCAAGTGGACGCGGCGAATCCGAATCGACCTTATGCCTGCTTCAGTTTCGATGAGCAGTTTCCCGTCTGTTGCCAGCGGCTGGTCGTATTGCGAGATTTGATAGCCCTTCGGCAGGTCGGGATAAAAATAATTCTTGCGCGCGAAAATACTTTCGGTGTGAATTTGACACCCAAGCGCCAACCCAACTTTGATTGCCAACTCAACCGCTTTTTGATTCAACACAGGCAACGCGCCAGGCTGACCCGTGCAAACGGGACAGATATGCCGATTCGGTTTCGCGGTGATCGAATCAACGACTTCGCACCCACAAAACATTTTCGATCGTGTGAGCAACTCCGCGTGGACTTCGAGTCCGATGATGGGTTCGTAGGTTGGTTGCATAGTTGGTTAGTTTTGTAGTTTGATAGTCTTATGGACGCGCGGTTGGTGAGTGGGCAGTAGAAAGTGGAAGAGTAATCAGTAAACAGTGATCAGTAATTGTTTCGTTTTCCGTAACGCGACATTCATGTCGCGTTTGCCAGATAAAACCTCACGAGCGACATAAATGCCTATCCTGAGTTTATCGAAGGATCGCGTTACATTTTTGCATCATCCTAAAGTATCGGATGCTTTGTATGCCAATCGGTTTGACTCTGATACAAATGCCCAATGCGGAGCAATGTCTCCTCCGACAAATGCGGACCCATGACTTGCATCCCGATGGGCAGTCCGTTCGAGAAGCCGCATGGGACCGACAATGCAGGAATCCCCGCGAGATTGACCGCGACCACGAACACATCCGACAAATACATATCCAGCGGATTTGAAATTTTCTCACCGATTCGAAATGCCGTCGTCGGCGCGACGGGCGTGATGAGCGCGTCGCAAGTCTCGAACGCTTTCTGAAAATCCTGCCGAATCAACGCGCGGACTTTCTGCGCCTTTAAATAGTAGGCATCGTAATATCCAGCCGAGAGCGCGAATGTGCCAAGCATGATGCGGCGTTTGGTCTCCGCTCCGAAGCCTGCCTCGCGTGTCTTCAAGTAGACATCCATCAAATCGCCAGACTCGCGCTCCGACAGCCCGAACCGCACGCCATCATATTTTGTGAGGTTGGAACTCGCTTCGGCAAACAGAATCAAATAATAGACGGGGATGGCGTATTGCGTATGCGGAAGCGACACTTCAAGGACTTCCGCGCCAAGCGATTCGATTTGCTTGATCGCGGCTCGAACGGAAGCGTCTACTTCTTTATCCAACCCTTCGACAAAATATTCTTTGGGAATGCCGATGCGAAGTCCGCGTAAATTTTCCGCTTTCTTCAAACTTTCAGAATAACTTCGCACAGACTCGACGCGCGACGTGCTGTCTTTGGGATCGTGTCCCGCAATCGCTTCAAGGACAAGCGCCACATCATACGCGCTTCTCGCCATCGGACCGATCGTATCGAACGACGACGCCAACGGAATCAAACCGTAGCGCGAGACGCGTCCGTAGGTTGTTTTGAGTCCCGTGACGCCGCAAAACGACGCGGGCATACGCACCGATCCGCCCGTGTCTTCACCGAGCGCGAAGGGGGCGAGTCCCGCCGCGACCGCCGCCGCCGACCCTCCGCTCGAACCGCCAGGGACGTGATCGAAGTTCCACGGGTTGCGCGTGGTGAAGAAACCAGAGTTTTCAGTGGACGAGCCCATCCCGAATTCGTCCATGTTGTTTTTGCCGAGGAGGACAGAGCCAGCCGCATGTAATTTCTTGATCGCGGTCGAGTCGTAAAACGGTTTATAGTTCTCAAGGATTTTTGATGAACAAGTCGTGTTCACGCCGCGTGTCGAAAGCGAATCCTTTGCCGAGTAGGGAATGCCCGTAAGCGGGGTCACACCTTCACCTGACTTGATGCGTTCGTCCGCTTTTTTGGCTTGCTCCATCGCAACATCCGCAGAAACGGTAACGTACGATTTCACCTGCGGATCGAGTCGCTGAATCCGTTCAAGATACGCGCGCGTCAACTCCGCCGAAGAAATCTTTCGGCTGGAAAGTCGTTCGTGCGTTTTTTGGATGGTCAGTTCGTGTAAATCCATAAATTGCCAGCTCGCCTTACACACTCACTTTCGTAGGAGTAATTACCGTCCACGAATGCGCACGAATAAACGAATTGGCGTGCATCTATTCGTGAATTCGTGGTTTTTATTCGTGGACGGTTCGTTACCAACGCAAAACTCCGCAACAAAAATTACCAATTACTACTTACCAATTACTTGTCACTGCTCCACATGCGCGCGCGGAATAACCACATACTCATCTCTCGACTGCGGCGCATTCGCAAGAAACTCCTCCGTCGGCACAGACTCCTCAACCTCATCCTCGCGCATCACACTTTGATTCGCCGACGACAAATATGCAGGCGCGACATTCTCCGTGTCTACTTCATTCAAGACACCGACGTAATCGAGAATATCCTTGAACTGAGAAACGAACATCGCCGTCTCATCCTCAGTCAAATCCAACCGCGCCAAAGACGCGATGTCTCGCACTAACTTTTCATCTACCTGAATCTGTGGCTTCTCGCTCATCGCCAATCAATTCTCCAATTCTCTAATTCTCTATTTTTCTACCGCGTCCACCGAAACGATTTTGTCGCTACGATAAATCCAAAACACTATCCAGTCCGCGCCGTAGACCAACGAATGAGCCTACTTTACGAATCGCCAGCAAAGAGCCGTCCACATAGGGCTGGGCGCTGGAGCCCGAGTCGTGTCTGATCGATAATTTCTGGTCGGGCATACCGAAAATCACTTCGGCGGAAATCGTATACCCAGGCAGGCGAATGGAATGGACTTGCGATCCCGTCATCCGCGCGCCGCGAGTTTCTTTCACGCCTTGTGTATCTTCCAGAGGAACAGTTAATTCCGATTCCCGAATCTGAGATAGGCGATACGCCAACTCGCGCGCGGTTCCGCTCGGTGAATCTTTTTTGGCATCACTCGCGTAATCAATGATTTCCCATTGCGGAATAAACTTGGCGGCGATCTCGGAAAACTTTTGAAGTAACACAACGGTCAACGCAAAGTTGCCGACAGCCAGCACGCCGCGTTGATGTTTTTCAGCGCTGACGCGAATCTCGTCATAATCGGCATCGGTTAAACCAGATGTCCCCACAACGACATGCGCTCCATGCGCTAATGCGCTCAACACGTTCTGCTTGGCAACGTCTGGCTTAGTGAATTCAAAAAACACGTCGCAGGCTTGAGTCGCGAGGGCTTCTTCCGCCGTCGCATACACAAAACAAGTCAAGTTCGGGTCGCCGAGAACATCACCGAGGGTCTTGCCTGCATGGGTGCGAGACACCGCAGAGACAACGGTCATATCCTCCAGTGTTGAAATTGCGCGCGCAACAGCCGAACCAGCCCAACCTGTTCCACCAGCAAGACAAACGCGGATCATCGATCAATTCTCCAATTCTCTAATTCTCTGAACCAGCCCCTCTGGATGGCTCAAGACAAATCTCTAATCTCCAGTCTCTAATCTCCGATCTGGATATGCAATTCTTTCAACTGCTTCGGTTCCACTTCCGACGGCGCGTCCGCCATCACATCGCGTCCCGCTTGATTCTTCGGGAATGCGATCACCTCGCGGATATTCGGCTCGTCCGCGAGAAGCATCACCAAGCGGTCAATGCCTGGAGCCATACCTCCATGCGGCGGCGCGCCATATTCGAACGCCTCCAGCATGTGACCGAACTTCGTCTGAATTTCCTCGTCGCTCAAGCCGAGCATCTGGAACATCTTCATTTGAATATCGCGGCGATGAATACGGATCGAACCCGACGCGGTCTCGTAGCCATTGCACACCATATCATACGCGTCCGAATATACTTCGCCAGGGTTGGTGTCGAACTTGGGCAGATCTTCCAACTTCGGCATCGTGAACGGATGATGCTCCGACTCCCATTTCTTTTCTTCCTCATTCCACGCAAAAAACGGAAAGTCCACCACCCACGCGAACGCCATCATGGATGTATCGGCAAGATCGAGTTTATCGCGCAAAATGATTCGCAACCCGCCCAGCACTTTATTGACGACCGCGCGCGCGTCTGCCGCGAACAGGATGAGGTCGCCATCCTTCGCGCCCGTTTTGGATTTGACCTCTTCCACCTCTGCCTCTGTGACAAACTTCGCGGCGGTTCCCTTCGGACCTTCGGCTTGGATCGCCAGCGTCGCCAGTCCCTTCGCCCCCAGCCCCTTCGCGGACTCGGTCAGCGCGTCCACTTCCTTGCGCGACATCTCCGACGACTTCGGCGCGACGATACACTTGACGACTCCCCCCGCGCTCAACGCAGACTGAAAGACCTTGAACTCGCTCTTCGCGAAGACATCACTCACGTCAATCAATTCCATGCCGAAGCGCAGATCGGGTTTGTCGGTGCCGAAGCGTTCGAGAACTTCTTTGTAAGAAAACTTGGGCCACGGCGAGGAGTATAACTTCTTGTGCGGCGCAACTTCGGGGAGCATCGCCGTGAATAAACCCTCAACGAGATTCAACACATCGTCGCGATGAACATACGACATCTCAAGATCGAGTTGCGTGAACTCAGGCTGACGGTCGCCGCGCAGGTCTTCGTCGCGGAAACATCGCGCGATCTGGAAATATTTGTCCATGCCTGCGACCATGAGCAATTGTTTCAACTGTTGCGGCGATTGGGGCAAAGCATAAAACTGACCAGGGTAGATGCGCGACGGCACGAGATAGTCGCGCGCGCCTTCGGGAGTCGCTTTGAACATGATCGGCGTTTCGATTTCGATGAAGCCTTGTTTGTCCAAGTAATCGCGCATGAACTTGATGACCTTATGGCGCAACACGATATTTCGAGTCAATCGCTCGCGGCGCAGGTCCACATAACGATACTTGAGGCGCATGTTCTCATCGGGCAGGTCGTTATCGGTGTTGACCATGAACGGCGGCGTCTTCGACGGATTAAGCACGGTCACGTTCTTGGCGATGACCTCCACCTCGCCCGTTTCCATTTTCGGGTTTGCCATTCCCTCGGGGCGTTTCTGCGCCACACCTTCGATTTGCAACACCCACTCATTGCGCACGTTGGCAACTTGATCCAACACTTCTTTCGGCAAATCGGGGTTGATGGTGACTTGGACAATGCCCGCGCGGTCACGCAGGTCAAAGAATGCCACCCCGCCATGGTCGCGGCGACGATTCACCCAGCCAGCCAACGTCACGGTTTGACCCGCGTGGCTGGCTCTTAATTCTCCACAAGTATGAGTTCTGTACATAGTGCGCCTCCAAGAAATTGTAAGACCTGACAGGTTTTCACGAACGCTCGATCAATCAAATACATTCCAATTCGCAATTGTTCTGACGGGCTTAGTTCTCAATGAAACCTGTCAGGTCTTGGTTTACATAAAAAATCGCCCTTCGCAATTGCGTTGGGCGATGAGTTCGACTTTTTCAATCCGTCAACTAGCAAGGCTTCGCCCAACGATACAGCAGATCGTCATTGTCATTGTTATCGTTGTCATTGGCGAAGTAAAACGGATATTTCATAATGGCGGCATTATAGCACAGACTTAACGTTCCAACGCAGATTCGGCGGGATTCGCCGGGTTGTAATACACCATCACCTGCGCGCCGACGGGATAGCGGGCAACCATTTTTTGCGCGTCACCATAGATGCGGACGCTGAAGAATTGTTCGCCCGCTTTGACCACTTGCCCCGTGTACGGCTTTCCGTCCACTTGATATTGATAGACCACAACGGGAATCTCGGAGCGGCTTTTATAACTGCGTTTCACTTGAACCGTGGAGGTGATCACCACCCCCATCGTGCTGGACCAATCTTGCGCGGCTTGCTTCGCCGTATCTCGCATTTTGCTGCGGCGATAGATAAAGTATCCAACCGCAACCAGGATCACGATAGGCAACACAGTGGCGCAGATCGCGCCGCCGATACCGATTACGAATGAAAAGATTGATATGATTTCAACCATGCTGTTCCTTTGAGGACCGTTTGATGAGCCTCATTGTACTGCACACCTTGGGAAACTGGCTCGCCGATGGTACTACAGGCGCGGCAACGCTTCCGAATGGCAAGCCAGGCCTACGAGGAGAAAGACGCGAAGCGGTCAGGTTGGCAGAAACCCCATTAGGGCAAGCCCAATGTGTAAGGATGATGTAAGGTGAATCGCCTTGATTTTTCTTCCCATTGGGTGCAAGGTGTTGTATAGTAATTTTGTTCGCATAACATTCTACATACCAAAGGAGAGAAATATGGGAAAAATTTTGTTTATTTTGAACGCGCTCGTGGTGGCTGTGTTGGGCGCTGGGTTGATGTTCGTGCCTGAGGCAACCCTGACCCAGTTCGGAACGGAGACCCGCGTCCCCGAATTGCACATGGCGCGGTTCCTCGGCGCCGCATTGATCGCGCTCGGCTTGGCGCTCTGGTTCGCCAAGGACGCTTCGGATGAAGGCGTGCAACGCAATCTCGGTTTTGCCATGCTCGGCGCTACCGTGCTCGCATTGATCGTCACCATCATTGGCGTCGCCGCCGATGGCATCATCCGCAATTTCGGCTGGGTCGTGGTCGTAGTCGAGTTCGCCTTCGGACTTGGTTACGTGTTCGTGCTGTTCCTGCAACCCCGCATGAAATAACAAACCGTTCGCAAACGTGTAACACGAATTAAAAACAATGACCGCGCATTAATGCGCGGTCATTGTTGGTTCCATGATGGCATGGCTGGCAAAATCGAGGCGGGCAACTTGCTCTTCGGTCAATCGCCACCCGAGGGCGCCGGCGTTCTGCCGGGCTTGCGCGGAGTTTTTCGCGCCGGGGATGGGCAGGGCTCCTTTGCAGATCACCCAGTTCAATGCCACTTGAGCGCAGGATTTGCCCCCGTGATCTTGCCCGATTTCCGTCATCAATTTCAATAACGGTTGGATTTTGGGGATGAGTTCTTTGTACTTCCGCGCGCGAGAACCGCTCGGCATATTCTCCGCGTTATATTTCCCAGCCAATAAACCGCGCTCAAGCGGACAGTAGGCGATCAGGCGGATACCCAGTTCTTTACAACGCGCCAACACTCCGCGCTTTTCTATCGTGCGGTTCAGCAGGCTGTAGTGCACTTGATTCGAAGCCAGTTGAATGCCGTTTCGCGCCAATGCGGAATACGCCGCCACCATACGGGCATGACCAAAATTTGACGCGCCGACCGCGCGGGTCATTCCGCTTTTCACGCACTCCGCCAAGCCATCCATCAAAAGATCGGTGCTCATCGTCAGGCTGGGCCAATGGATCTGGTACAAGTCCACGCTGTCGACGCCAAGACGGGCGAGGCTACCTTTCAACGCGCGCGGGAGCGCGCCTTTTGTAAACCGCCAGGGCCAGGGGAAAAATTTTGTAGCGATCAAAACGGGCTGGGCGGTCTCTTTTATAAAACGCCCAAGCAACCTCTCCGAAAGCCCGTTACCATATAACTCTGCCGTATCTACAAAGCGGACGCCCTCTTCGATCGCCATCTCGAAAGCCTGCCGCACATCCTCAACGCCATAGCCATGCCCATATTGCCAAACCGCGCGATCGCCCCATTGCATGGCGCCCAACCCCATTTCAATCGCGTGTAAAAACCTGGTATCTTCGCTAACGTTTGTCAAGGCGTTTTCTCCATGGGAACTGCGGCATTGTATCTTAAAATATGACGGTCTCATAGCCAGCCCGAACAATCCGGGATAAAATTCAGCCCGCCAATCCAACATTGGAACTGACGGAGCGCAAATTCCTCGCCTCGTTCCTCTCCCACCGGGAGAGGAGGTTTGCTCCCCCTGAGTTCCAGGGAGATGACTGTGACCTCAAAACCCGAATCGCGGGATTTTGAATCCGCTTCGGACCTCAGCCTGAGGCTGGGTCTGCCCTTTTCAAATTTATCCCTGCTGACGCGCGCCCTCACCCATCGTTCGTATGTCAACGAGAATCAAAATTCGTCGGCGGATAACGAACGGCTGGAATTTCTCGGCGATGCCGTGCTCGACTTTATCGTTGGGGCATGGGTGTATCATCGCTTCCCGGAAATGCCAGAAGGCGAGTTGACTAAAATCCGTTCTGCCATTGTGCGCAACGACCAGTTGGCGAAATTCGCGCGGACGCTGAACCTTGGTCCGGCGCTTCGGCTGGGACGCGGCGAGTTCCTCTCCGGCGGTCACTCGCGCGACGCCTTGCTCGGGTCGTTGTTCGAGGCGGTGGTCGGCGCCGTCTACCTGGATTCAGGCTTGGGGGCGGTGGAGGCGTTCGTCAATCCCCTGCTGGAAGATGTGCGGGAATCGGTCTTGTCAAAAATCCACGACGCAAAAAGTTTGTTACAGGAGTGGGCGCAGGCGCAGAAACTACACCCGCCTCGGTACCGGACAATTTCGACTAGCGGACCCGACCATGCCAAGGAATTCGAAGTGGACGTTGAGGTCGGCGGACAAGTTGCCGGGCGAGGGAGCGGCACCAGCAAACACACTGCCGAACACGCCGCCGCGCAAGATGCCTTGAAAAATCTTGAGATCGAGTGATGTAAAAGTTCAAATCAGCAAATGAGCAAATAGGCAAATGAGCAAATGAGCAAATGGGCAAATGAGCAAATAGGCAAGTGAGCAAATGGGCAAATGAGCAAGACAATCAATCGTCAATCGTAAATCGTAAATCTGGTCTCGGTACGCCCTCCAAAAACATTCGGGCTACTCGACCATCAATCTGAAATCGTAAATCTAAAATCGTAAATCAAAATGCCTCTAAGACTCAAATCACTCGAACTGCAAGGATACAAAACATTCGCATCGAAGACCACCTTCGAATTCGCGAGCGGGATCACCGCCATCGTCGGACCGAACGGCTCGGGCAAATCGAACATCGCCGACGCGCTCCGCTGGGTATTGGGCGAACAATCGTACGCGTTGTTGCGCGGCAAAAAGACCGAAGATATGATCTTCAACGGTTCGGAACACCGCGCCCGCGCCGGCATGGCGTCTGCCCACATCTTATTCGACAATACCGCCAACTGGCTTCCGCTCGACTTCACCGAAGTCGGCATGACCCGGCGCGCCTACCGCGACGGTCACAACGATTACCTATTAAATAATCAACAAGTGCGCCTGCGCGATTTGAATGAAATCCTCGCCGCTTCCGGGTTATCGGAGCGGACGTATACGATTCTAGGGCAGGGACTCGTGGACGCGTCGCTGGCGCTGAAAGCCGATGAGCGCCGCCGCTTGTTCGAGGAAGCCGCCGGGGTGGGCTTGTATCGCGTCCGCCGCGAAGACGCCCTGAAACGACTCGACAATACGGAACGCAATCTCGAACGCGTCCTCGACATCATGTCTGAATTGGAGCCGCGCTTGCGGAGCCTGGAACGACAGGCAAAACGCGCCATCGAATTTTCACGCGCGCAAGCCGACCTGAAAATTATTTTGCGCGAATGGTATGGGTATCATTGGCACCGCGCCCAACAAGAATTGACCACCGCAAAAGAAACCGTTAAAGGGCAGGAGGCGCGCGTGACGGAAGCGCGGGAGGCTCATCAGCAGGCGCAAGATGAGTACAACGCATTCCGTGAAAAGTTCGTCGGTCTGCGGGCGGAGTTGAACGCGTGGCATCGCGCCTCCTCTGAATTGCACAGCCAGCGCGAGGAAGCAAGCCTCGAACTTGCCGTGCTTGAAGAACGCAGGCGGTCCTTGCTCGCGTCGCAAACCTCCATGCTCACCGAACAAGAACGCGCCGGCGATGAAGAAAAGATCGCGCGCGCGCGTATCGAAGAAACCGGGCGCGAGTTCGAGCGTTTACAAGCCGAATACAACGAGGCGCAACAACAACTCGGAGACGCGCAACAAAAATTACAAACCCGCCAACTGGATCGCGCCGCGCTTGAGGAAAAAATCCAATCTGCCCGCGCTCAAATTGAAAAATGGACAACCCAGCGCGCTGAATCGCAAGCCCGGTTCGATGAATTAACCCTGCGGGTCGACGCATTGCAAACGCGGCTGGAGGAAACAGGCAGGAGCATGCTATCCGCTGAAACGGATGTCAAGACAGCCGGCGATACATTTGCCGAAGCGCGGAAAAACCGGGAAGAAGCCGAAGCGGTGTTGAAGGAAGCGCAAGAGAAGGTGGAACGCGGTAAGTTAAAAGTGGATTCGTTGGAAGGCGCGCGGCGCGCGAAGAATGAGGAACGCGCGGGGACTCTCGCCGAGCATACGCGCGTCAAAACGCAGATGGAAGTGTTGGAACAAGCCGAACAATCGCTGGCGGGCTATGCCGAAGGCGCGCGCTTTTTGCTCGATGCGGCGCGGCAGTTCAAACTCAAACGCGCGCGCGGCGCGTTGAGCGCGTTGCTCGATGTGCCCGCGCACCTCGAAACCGCGATCTCCGCCGCGCTCGGCGATACCCTCGACGCCATTTTGCTGGACGCCGACGAGATCGAAGACGCCCTGCAACTGCTCGAAGCAGACGAAGCAGGACGAGCCGTGCTTCTGCCCGTCGAACATCTTGCGCGCGAGATACTACCGAAGCCCGGCGATGACGATTGCATCGGCGTCGCTTCTGAGCTTGTCAACGTCAGCGAGGAGTTGCAGGCGGCGGCGCGGGTGATGCTTGGTCATACGTTGATCGCGCGCGACCGCTCGTCGGCGCGACGCATGGTCCGCGATTTGCCGACTCACGCGCGCGTGGTGACACTACAAGGGGAAGTTTTCCGCGGTGATGGGGTGATTATTGCCGGGAAGACCGCTTCTTCCTCCGCCCTACGGCGGCCTCGCCAAAAGCGAGAGTTGACCGAAGCCCTCGCCGCGTTGAGCGCGCAGATCGAGTCGTTGAACGGCGAGGTCGATTCGCTTTCCGCGCAAATGGAGGATGCCGCGCGGGTGATGAGTCAAGCCGAGGGCGAGGCGCGCGAGTGGCGCCTGAGGTTGGAGGAAACGCAGACGCTGGAGAATCAGGCTGGGTTGGAGTCTGAAGCGGCGCGTCGTCAGTTCGAATGGCAGAAGGGGCAACAAAGTCAACTTGAAGAGGACGCCGGCGAGGCGGCATCCGCACAGAATACTCTCTTGAAAACGTTATCAGATATCGAGGCGCAATCCGCGGGCGCGCAAGAGGAAGTGAAATTGCTTGCCGCGCAATTGACCGAGACCGACCTGGCAGAGACTCAATCGCAGGCGGCGTATTGGGGCACGCGCGTTGCGGTTGTGGAACGCGCGTTGGAGGATGCGCGGGCGAGGAAAGAGGAACGCTCGAGCGAGGCGGAGCGGTTCGATGCCCGCCGCGCTGAAATTTCGGCAAGGGCTTCGGATGTTGAAACTTCGTTGAGCGAGTTGGAACATTCAAAAACCTTGTTCCGCGAGCGTGAAAGCGAATTACAAATACAGATCGGGGAGTTGCGCGTGAAGATCGAGCCTTCCGAGAAGGTGTTGGAAACCGCTGAACAAGAGGAAGCGCGATTGCAAGATGGCGAGGCGAACGCGCAGAGGGCGCTGGCATCCGCTGAACGGTTGATGGGACAAGCGCAATTGGAACATCTGCGGAAGCAGGAAGCGCTCGATAATTTGCGCCAGAAAATCTCCGATGATTTCGGTCTGGTGATGTTCGAGTATGCCGAGGATGTTTCGGGTCCGGTGCCGTTACCGCTGGATGGTATGGTGGAGGAATTGCCGGTTGTGACAGAAATTACTCCCGACCTGGAGGCGCAGTTAACCCAGAATCGTTCGCGCGTGCGCCGGTTGGGTCCGGTGAATCCGGAGGCGAAGCAGGAGTTCGACGCCGAGTCTGAGCGGTATTCGTTCATGAAGACTCAATTGGAGGATTTACGCAAAGCCGAAACGGACTTGCGCCAGGTAATGGCGGAACTCGATGAGTTGACAAAACAATCGTTCGCGAAGACGTTCGATTTGGTGGATAAACAATTCCGCGCCATGTTCACTCGTCTGTTCGGCGGAGGGTCGGCGCGACTTGCGTTGACCGACCCCGATAATTTGGTTGAAACAGGGATCGAGATCGAAGCGCGTTTGCCTGGTCGGCGCGAGCAGGGGCTGGCGTTGCTCTCAGGCGGCGAGCGAAGTTTGACGGCGGTGGCGCTGGTGTTTGCGTTGCTCAAAGTGTCGCCTACCCCGGTCTGTGTCATGGATGAGGTGGACGCGATGCTGGATGAGGCGAACGTGGGGCGGTTCCGCGATCTATTGCAGGAGTTGAGCAAGGAAACGCAGTTCATCGTCATCACGCATAACCGCAACACGGTGCAGGCGGCAGATGTGATCTATGGCATTACGATGGGGCGCGATTCGGCAAGCCAGATGATCAGCCTGCGGTTGGATCAGGTAACGGAAGATATGTTGAAACGAGGTTAATAGTTAGTTAGGGGTCTCCCGTAATTAACGGGAAAGAGCTTCACCACGAAGGGCACAAAGTACACAAAGGCAAAAAAGAGCCTAGATTCCTTGGGTTTTCCTTTGTGACCGTCGTGTCCTTTGTGTTTGAAAAAAAGG